>MDTG01006772.1_pt1 | contig 287183 bp, 248 predicted proteins | sample 811421 | NCBI WGS metagenome assembly MDTG01 (sample SAMN05326645, study PRJNA326480) | marine metagenome | isolation source: seawater | place: Pacific Ocean: South East | collected 2011
AATAGCAGCAAGCTGATCTTTGGGATATTGCTCGTCCTTTACAGTTAATGCTTCTTCATATTTGGCTTGCGCCTCATCAAGCTTACTTTCTCCCAACAACTGATCCGCTTCCGCGATTAACGCTTGGTATTGAGCATCTAGTTTAGCTTGCTCCTCGGCAGCCGCTTCTTCTTGTGCAGCAGCGGCTAATTCTTGTCTGCGTGTTTCAATAGCAGCAAGCTGATCTTTGGGATATTGCTCGTCCTTTACAGTTAATGCTTCTTCATATTTGGCTTGCGCCTCATCAAGTTTACTTTCTCCCAACAACTGATCAGCTTCAGCAATTAACGCTTGATATTGAGCATCTTTTTCTGCTTGGGCTTCTTCCTTCAATCGAATCTCTTCTTGCTCAGCCGCCAATGCTTCAAGTTTCGCATCTATCTCAGCAATTTTATCTTTAGGATATTGTTCTTCTGATTTAATAGAACTTGCTTCAACATATTTCGCTTTGGCAGCTTCTAACTCTTCCTTATCAAACAACTTATCGGCCTCCTTAATAGCTTCTGCATAAGCTTTTTCTTGCTCTTCTGCATCGGCAAGAGTTGAATTAATCTCTTCTATTTTTTCTTTTGGGTATGATTCTTCACTTTTCAAAGACAATGCCTCTTGATAGCTTTTTCTGGCATTTTCTAACTCATTAGCAGCCAATTGTCCATCAGCGATATTTATTAATGAATCATATTGAGCTTGAAGTCTTTCTTGCTTCGCTTTTTCTTCTGCCTCTTCAGCTAATTGCTTTTGCAAAGTTTCTAGCTCCTTTATTTTATCTTTTGGATATGCTTCATCTGCTTTAAGTTCAACTGCCTTCTGAAAAGCAACAATGGCTTCAGCATATTTTTTGTCATTTGTAAATTGATCTCCTTCTGCAATAGCTGCTTGATAATCGGCTTCCAATTTTGCAGCTGCTTCTTCTTCGGCAGCTAACTGTTCTAGTTTTGTCTTTATCTCATCAATTCTACCTTGTGGGTATGAATCTTCCTTAATCGCAAGGGCTTCTTCATAAGCAGTTTGCGCTTCTGCCCATGATTCCTTATCAAAAAGCGCATCTGCTTTTTCAATAGCTGCAGTGTAGCTTGCTTCTTTTTCTGCTTGCTCTGCAATTTGCTTTTCTATATCTGCAATTTTATCCTTTGGGTATTGCTCTTCTTTAATTTTAAGCGCTTCTTCATAAGCCGACTTAGCTCCTTCTAAATCCGTATTCGCTAATAATTCGTCTCCTTTTTGAATGGCCGCATCATAGGCAGCATTTTGTTCAGCTACTTCGGCCATTAACTTTGAAATCTCGCCTAATTTATCTTGCGGGTATTTCTCTTCTCCCTTAATGCTTAATGCTGTTTCATATTCTTTTTTTGCTGTTTCATAATCTTTTGAAGAAAAAGCGGCATCTGCTGCCTCTATTGCAGCCTTATATTTAGCATCAGCCTCAGCAAGGGCTTTCTGTTTAGCGTCAATTTCTTGTAACTTATCTTTCGGGTACTGTTCCTCAGCTTTTAATGAAAGTGCCTCTTGATAAAACTTCTTTGCATTTTCAAAGTCTTCATTCGTTAAAGCATCATCTCCATTTTGAATGGCCTTCTGATAAGCAGCTTCGCTTTCTTGCATTTTAACAACAATACCTTCAATTTCACTAAGCTTATCTTTCGGATATTGCTCATCTGGTTTAATCGCAATTGCTTCATTAAAGGCCGTTTTAGCCGCTTCAAAATCTTCAGCTGCTAAGGCTTGATCTCCTTTCTGAATGGCAGCATTGTAATTCTCATCCTTTTTAGCTTGTTCCGCGAGTAAGGTATCTATTTCCTTTATTTTATCCAGAGGATATGTTTCCGTTGGCTTTAATGAACTTGCCTCTTGAAACAATGTCTTTGCGTTTTCATAAGACTGACTTGCGAGTGCTTGGTCTGCTTCTTTTATTTTATTCTGATACTCCTGCTCTTTCGCTTCTTGCTTAGCTAATAGCTCATCAATTTCTTTAATCTTATTCTTCGGGTACTCTTCATCCGACTTTATTTTAATCGCTTCTTGAAAGGCAGCTTTAGCCGTGGCAAAATCATTAGCAGTTAAGGCATCGTCTCCTTTTTGAATAGCTGCTAAGTAGTCTTGTTGTTTTTTTACTTCTGCTGCTAGCAGCTCATCCACTTTAGCTATTTGGTCAGCAGGATATTTTTCAGCAGGTTTTAAACCTAATGCCTTTTGATAGGATGATTTAGCAAGCTCATAATCTTTTGCAGCTAGGGCCTCGTCTGCTGATTTGATGGCATCTTGATACTCTTGCTCTTTCGCATTTCGTTTTTCAAGCTCAGCATTAATTTCAGCTAGCTTGTTTTTTGGATAGCTTTCTTCAGGTTTTAGTGAAGCCGCTTCTTCAAATGAAGTTTTCGCTGTATTTAAATCACTTGCTTTTAGTGCATTATCTCCCCTTTCTATGGCGGTTAAATAATCTTGCTCAACTTTCGCTTGCTTTGCTAATAAAGTTTGAACTTCCTTGATTTTGGTTTGTGGATATTCCTCATCCGGCTTATATCCTGAAGCTCTCTTAAACTCAGCAATAGCTGTTTCATAGTTTTTAGAAGCTAAAGCCGCATCAGCTTTACCGATTGCATCATCATATTTTTTATTCGTCTCTCGAATTTTAATGAGCTTGGTCTCCAATTCTGCTAATTGAAATGTAGGATATGTTTCAATGGGCATCAATTCAGCGGCCTTTTTGTAATACGTTTCTGCATCTTCCCACTTTTCTTCTTTAAAGGCTTTGTCTGCTACTTTAATCGCTTCATCGTATTGCTTTTGCTTTTGTGCCTCATTCTGAGCTTCTTGTTCTTTCTTTTCTAGGTAATCTTCTTCGAGTTGCTCTAGTTTAGACTTCATTTCCTTGGTGTAACCTCTATCGGCATCAAAACCGGCAATGGAAGGGTCATATTGAATTTTACCAATCGGCTTATTCAAAATGTTGTAGTCTAAACCATCAATTTTCTTGAAAACATCTACTTCTGCAGGAAAATAGGTTTCACCTTGAATGTCTTCGGGCGGCACTCCGTTGGTGTTAATTTCTAACTTTTTCTTAATTAGACCATCATTTCCACCAATTTCAACGGTGTATACTCCACCGGGTTTCATCGGAATATCAGCCATTCCCTTTCCATCGGTAAGTACCTTTTCAACAAATTTGCCATCACGATATACATTGATTTCAGCTCCTGCACGTTTTTTACCATCTTCAGTCACAACCATTTCCATGATTAATGACCAATTTTGGGCCTTTGCAGAGTAGCCCAAAAGCAGTAAACTAAACAGAATTGAAATTTTAATAAATTGTCGCAAAAATAAATATTTTAAAGGTTAACAAATATCGTAAATTGACCTATAAAATAACAGTTTGGTAAGGTCTACTCTTTCAACGAATTATTGTTCATCAAATTATTTTGAGCTTTAACTTATCGGAATCAAATCAATAAAATGAAACTTGCTGATTTCTCCACCTTTAGGTGCAGGGTATGTGCTGGTTTTTCGTTCTCCAAATTTGAACTTTACTTCATTCGCAAAAATGGGACCATCATAGCAAAAGGTATGGAACTCTCCATTTTCTCCACAAGGGTCTACTCCAATTGGTAGTTTGTCCAGAAAATATTCATCGATTTTAGTGCCTGGAAATGTTTTATCAAAATATTCACCCGATGCCGCTACAACAACTGATTTAAAACTAGCGGCCACAAATTGGTTCAATTGCTCTTTGGTGTTATTCTTCCATAAAGGAAATAGCCCTTTCAATCCAACTTTGCTTAATTGCTCCTCCCGATACATTCTTAAGTCTTCTAGAAAAATATCACCAAATGCAGCATGTGAATAACCTTCTTTAATCAGGTTTTGCATGGCATTATGCATAACTTGATTATAGGAATCTAGGCTATTATTCTCAGGCAAGTAAGCAACTTCTAAATCCAAACCAATTGCCTGGGCTTGTTGCCTTAATAGAGTCTCTCTCAAACCATGCATTCCAATTCTTCCAGTGCTTTTTGAAACTGTAGTAAACAACTTCTCAACGGATGTCCTTTCTTCTTGAAGTAATTGGTATAATGCAAATGCACAATCCTTACCACTACTCCAATTTAGAAATGTCTTTTGTTTAGTCATTCCCAAACTTGATTTGCCATTCTTTAAAAATGGAATAAATCTTTTCTGTGCCATCTCCTAAACAAGCAGGTCCCGGTTGAAGTATAATCGGTGAAGGAATTTCAAAGTATTGATTGGTTTGATAGGCTTGGATGTTCTTCCAATTTTCTCGCTCAAACATTTTTTTGGGTTTGAACATTTTACCGCACCAAGAAGCTAAAATAATATCCGGGTTTAATTCTACAATGTCTTTTTGGTTTTCAATAATTCGATCTTTAGCTAGGCTATTTGATTTAAAGTGACTGTAAACATCAACTCCTCCACAAAGTTCAATCAATTCACTCACCCAACAAATTCCGGTAATGATTGGGTCGTACCATTCTTCAAAATAAACTTTGGGTTTTCTTTTCCACAACCTGGTTTCCAATGCAATTTCATGAAATCGTTGCTGATATGATTGAGTTAACTCAATCGCTTGTGGCTGTTTACCAACTAATGCACCTAGCTGAATAATCATTTTCATAATTTCATGTACAGTGCGATGATTGTTAATCCAGACTGTTATTCCATTTTTTATGAGCTTTTGCGCTATATCAGCCTGTATGTCAGAAAACCCAATCACCAAATCAGGTTTTAAATCAAGTATTTCTTCAATATTGGCATCTAAAAATGTGGAAACCGTTGGTTTCTCTTTTCTCGCTCTTTTAGGGCGAACTGTAAATCCGGAAACACCAACTATTCGATCTTCCTCACCGAGCAAGTAAAGTACTTCTGTGGGCTCTTCTGTTAGACAAATAATACGATTGGGATAAAAATCCATGATTAATTCTTAAAAAATACATCTCCGGGAATAATACCCACTTGAAACTGATCTACCAAGCTTCCATCAGCTAGGTAGCGGTAAACATATCCTTTTTGCTGATAATCAACCGCATCAATTAAGTAAATGTCGTTGTTTAATGGATTAATGCTAAAACCGTATAAGTTCCTATTGTTATGTGGTATAAAAGGTGTTGTTGGTAGACTAGTTTGTTGTATATTCATTTTCATTATACCTTCATTGGTAAGGTAGTAAATCTCGTCGGCTGTTGCATTCAATTCAATTTCTCCAATAAAGTCAGAAGAACTCGATTGTTCAAGAGTTTTACGAATGACTAAGCTGTCTGAATCGATTTGATGTAGAGAAGCTAAATTGGAATTCAACCCACCTGTGCAAGACACCCAAACATTCTGATTTACATCAACTTCTAAACACTGAGGTGAAGTATTTGTTGATATTACTTTAAGTAAACTATCTTTTACCACATCAAACACTAAAACTTGTGAGCTGTCAACCTGACTTACAAAAGCTTTGTCTCCAACTAATACCATTTCTTCGGTCCATCCATGGGTAGGAATTGTTTTGAGAATACTTCTATTTACTAAATCAACAACGTATAATTTGTCCTCATACAAATCAGAAACATAAGCTTTGTTTTGATGAATAGGTAAAATATATCGTGGAGAATTAAAGGGTTCTATGCTTCCTAAGGAATGAAAATTATTTAAATCTATCACCCTGATTTTATTGGAATTATTGACCACCACATAGCCTAAATCTCCAACTTGAATCATACTCTGCACCACATCTCCAATGGGCAATTGATTGTTATTTCTAAGAAAGACATCATTTTCAACCACTTTAGTATTGGGATTGTATAAACTTAAAGAGGCATTTCCCCATTGAAAATTACCTTCATTAAGAACAATAATTGAAGATGCCTGAATCACTTGAGAACTGGTCGGAGCTTGAGCTTCCTTTTCTTTCTTACAAGCGAGGAAACTAATTACAAGTATAAAAACAAATACAATTCTTTTCATGAGCCTAACATTAAACTAAGTCTAAGCAAATAATTTCGACCGGGCATGGGCCTCCATTGAATGGCTTGGTAAGAAGTATTAAATAAATTTAAAGTGGAAAAAGATAGTTGAAGAATCTGCTTTTTAAACATCCATTCTTTAGATAAGGTCAAGTCAAGCAAATTATAATGTGGCAAAAATGAGGAATTATCAGTAGTCGTGTATCGTGCTCCAACAAAGTGATTCTGAGCTTGCATGGTATAAGTCTTCCACTTTATAACTAAAGATGAATTTAACTGATGTTCTGGAACATAGATTAATTGTTTATTTAAACTCTGATCATTCACAAAGCTTTTCTCTTTTTTCAAAGAAGAAGTGTATGTATAATTTGATTTTAATTGCCACTTTATATGTTCGTATGCTCTTTCAATGGTAGCTCTTACTTCAACCCCTTTTGTTTCTACTGCTTTTATATTTCTTGCTTCCCAATAACCAAAGGCAGTTGGTTGCCAAAGTATATAATCCTCAATATCTGCATAAAAGGCAGATACACTTAGCTGTAAATCTATCTCTTCTTTGAATTTCTTCTTTACCACAGTTGATAATGAAATCTGATTACTTTTTTCTTCATTTAGAAAGGCATTTCCTCCGGGAGATTGATATAGGTCGTTGAGGGAAGGGTATTTTACGTTTTGACCTAAATTAAGCTGTACAGAAGCATTTTCTAAACTATCAATAAAATAATTAAGTCCAAATGAGGGTGTCCAAAAATGCTGTTTACCTGGAATAGATAATTGTCGGAATGATACTTTGGCTTGCCAATGATTAATAGTCTTTGTACTCACTTGATGAAAGGTCGAAATTTCTTCCCTTTGTTTATCTTCAATACTATTTTGAGTCTTTAAATGCGTGTGATTTGTATTGAGTCGACTATTCCATTTCAAGATTTTTAGTAGAGTACTTTGGTAATCAATAATTGACTGATAAGAAGTAGTCATATTATCACTTTCAGTTCTACTTCTTTCATTGGTATAATGAAGCTCATCATTTATGATTGCCGCGCTAACCGTGAGCTTAGATTCATTGAAATAATGGTGAAAGCTCAATAAACCCTTATGAGAAATATCTTCCTGTTGTTCCGTAAAAGCAGTACCTGTCATTAAAGGCGGTAAATTTCGGTTTGAATAATAATACCAATAGTTCCCGCTAATCCAAGTTTGCTCTTTTAGACGATAAGAGATGGATTGCATAAAACCGTTTTGATCGAGGTGAGCATTTTCTACATTTTCTTTCGGGAATCCTTCTTTTGCTAAATTTTTATAACTGTAGTTATGCTTAGCAGTTCGGTAAAATAATTTTGTTTCATTTTGCCATTTGGTGTTGCCGCCAATAATTTTCAAAGCTGAATTTCGTTGATTAAAACTCCCAAAATCTTGAATTAAATTGACCCTAAAACGCTTTTTAAATTGAACTTTATTCTCCATCCTTACAGCCCCACCTAGTCCTCCACTCCCATATTTCAAGCTATTTAATCCATAATCAACATGAGCATTGTCAATAAAGAAAGTAGGAAAAAGAGCTAAATCAGCACTTCCATATAAACTTGAATTTAAAGAAATCCCATTCCAATAGACTTGCGTCTGTGAAGCATTTGCACCCCTCAATGAGATTGTAGCCGTACTACCACTTCCGTAAGATTTTACAAATACATTGGCGTTTTGTTGAAGACTTTCGCCAAGATCTTTATAAGTCGGAGATTGTAATTGTAAACTATCTAAGGTTTGAATTTGAGAAGAATTCTTACTGGGTTGAAATTCAACCACTTTTACTTCTCTAAGCTTTATGGTATCTCCAATTTGAATTTGTCCAAGAAGAACAAAAATCTTGCAAAGACAAAACGCCAAAATCAATGGCCTTTTCACTGCTTTAAGACTTTAATAGATTGACTTAATGTACCATCAAATAATTGAAGCAAATAGATTCCATGCTCCAAAGCTGTTAGGTCAATTTCTCCTTGAGTAGTTCCATACAACCTTCGTTTTCCTAGGTTGTCATACAGCTGATATTCGACTTCACTTGTTGCAATTTCTAGTTGAAGAACTTCAACTACCGGATTCGGATAAGTTCTTTTAACCAACATTTGGTTAGTCTTTAAACCCACGGGATTCATATGAATAGCAGCAACAGCATCTAAGTCAAAACCACCAGATGGAAAAGGAGTTGGATAAGGATCCACTATCTTTCGAGCTGCAGTATCTCTACTAGCATAAGCTGGATTATTGCTTCCTACAACATCAACAATACGTATGTGAGAAATGGCATTTATATTTAATCCTTGAATACCACTGAGTTCATTTAAATCGAAAGGAGTTCCATAACCCAGTAAATATTTACCAGCAAGATTGTTCAAATTAGTTGGGTCTAAAGTTCCAAAGCCACCAATACTCTGTGATGTATCACTTAAAGAATGTGACGGAAAACGGAAAAAGTTTTGCCCATCTGAACTCACTTCAACAAAAGCAAGTTCAAGATAATCACCTCCACCTGCTGCTTCAAAACCATTTTCAAAAACCACAAAATCCCAAGAAGGTCCATCGTAAATTGTAGCATCAAAGGTGACAGTAGCAAAGCCGCTATCGCCTAAACTAACTACCCCCGAAGTTTGAGCTATACCTAAAGCAGAAGTAGAATCACCAACACTGCTTCTACCCAAATTTGGGTTGGCAATGTCTTGGTATCCTCGAATTACAGTGCACGTCTTTGCCCAAGCTATAATGATAGAAGAATCCTTATGTATCGCAGATGTTCCCGCTTGATCAGCAGCAGGAGCATATGGTCCTTGTGCAAAATTGCACAAGGACCACAGAATAACTACTATAAAAGATGTAATCTTCAAAAGGCTTACTTTAAGATTAGCTTTTTATTAAGTCGTTCAACTTGGTTTGATAATTGAACTACATAAATACCTCTAGGAAGTTCAGATACATTTAGTACAACTTCTTCTTGTCTAATTGTTTCTTGAAATACTAATTTACCTGCTAAATCAAAAATCCTTAATTGATTAAAACTAGCGTTATCTCCTTTAACGTTAACCGTTTGGCTTGCCGGATTAGGAAATAATTGAAACGTTGATTGAGAGTTGTTATTAAATTCTGCAATTCCTACAGGCGGATCATATTGCATTCGAATTACTTCCGGAGAGTAACCCACTACAAATGTATCTAGCTTGTTGCCTGAACGATTATATACCTTTCCTGAAGCATAACTGAAAAAGTCAGTTTGAGTTACATAAAACTTAGCCTGTGATGCATCATAAGCAAAAGCAGTTACAACAGTGTCAATAATGTTTGTACTTATGGTATCTAACAATCCCAAATGAATTGAACCGATTCCATTATTCATTTTAGCAAATAAGGTATCATTAAGCACATGCATTTGAGAGAGATTACCCACCTTTAAATCGGCATTTATTAGTGTATTTGTTGCTGCTAAAGTGGTTAGGTTTATGGTTGAAATAGTATTAGAACCTGAATTGATAGACCACATGGTATTGGTTAATGGATCAATATGCAATTGTCCTATATCTTCCGTGTATCCATTTACTGTAATTGTATCAACAATGGTTCTATTGGCAACGTCTAATTTTATGATGTAGCCTAAAGTATCTGTATAGCTCGTAGTTTGCGAATTTTGAGAGATGTAAGCAAATCCTTGATGCGTAACAATTGAAATAGCTCCTTTAGAAACATCTGAAATGGTATCCAAAACATTCAAGTTAAACTTATCATAGATGTAAAGATTATCAGAGCTTTGAGCATACCAGTTACCTACCAGTAAGTCATTTCCTGAAATTGCAAATGTTTTAGTACTAACTCCAGGGAAAGCTTCTGCTGAAACTCGAGAACCACTTCCATTGGTTAAAACTTGGTATCTAACAATTGAATCTTGTGCTGCAACATATACATTATCACCTTCAATCAATACATCTTGAACCGATTGGGTATGAATAGTGTCAATTACCTGATGTGTTTTGGTTTGTACATCATAAACAATGACATTAGCATTTTCAGATTGATTGCCAAACTGACCTCCATTAACTAAAATTACACGTTGAGAAAAACTTGTTATGGATAAGAACATCATAACAAGCAAAAAATAATTCTTTTTCATTTGAAATCATTTTTTGCAATTAAAAAGGTGACATTTTGGTTTGATTTAATGTCAAAATTCCTCTGGTTTAATTGCATGGTTAAACATTAATAAATTAAACCGGGAAATCACAAAGGGTACTTTTTCGCCTAGGTTCGAATCTTTACTCTTCGCTTTTGTCCCGAAAGCATTTATAATATCGGCAGGTCTTCTGACTTACTCCCCTTTTTACTGGCCTTCCCGTTATTGCTAACAGTGGCAAAGGTTTAGTAAAAAAGTTATTGGAGCTTACAGCTGCGGGAACAGTTTCGGATTTACACCGAATTCCCTTTTAATCACAAGTAAGAAAATACTTGCAAACCAATACTGGGGTCAAAGATAGTTTTATTTTAGAAAGAGAAAAGCATATGTAGCAATCTAATTTATCTGGCTTGTTTAACTTCGCTTTTAAAGATATATGAAATGGGAAGAAAGAATAAAAATAGCCGAGTGGTTTATTCCACTAATCCTGACTTTGAATATGAGGATGATCAAGAAGAAATGGAGACATTGCCACCAGAGAAGCAAGAATTAAAAGTGTATTTGGACCGCAAAAACCGAGGTGGAAAAACAGCAACTTTGGTAAAAGGCTTTATCGGAAATAGTGATGACTTAAACGATTTAGGTAAATTATTAAAATCTGCCTGTGGTGTTGGAGGAAGTGTAAAGGATGGTGAAATAATCATTCAAGGAGAAAAAAGAGATAAAGTAATGGAGATATTGATAAAAAAAGGTTACAAGGTAAAGCGAGTTGGAGGTTGATTTGTCTAAAGTTCGATATTAATATCCTCTAAATAGCTATCAATAATCTCATCTCGATTGACAATTTCAATCCATTGTATAATGTTAATTCCAAAGGGTTTCCACACCTCTACATAAAAACCAAATAAGTCAAATAGCCTACATTGAAAACCAGCATGGCGACGAGAAGCTAAGTATTTTCCTTCTTCTTGAACAAGCTTATATCGCTGTCTTAATTTTAATCGCCGAAACTCCTCTGGTGTCACTATAAATTTAGTTCTAATGCAAAGTAAAGAAACAGTAGATATACAGCATTTGTTGAATCATTATTTTTCTCGGTTTTACACAAATTCGTTTATTGAGGATGATCCTATTTCGATTCCTCATATGTTTCAACAAAAAGAAGACATAGAAATTGCTGGATTTCTTGCTGCAACTATTGCATGGGGACAACGAAAAAGTATATTGCGGAGTGCACATAGAATGTTAAACTTCATGGACATGGCACCTTTTGACTTCATTTTAAATCACGAAGAAAAGGACTTAATAAGCACCAAAGGATTTGTTCACCGTACATTTAACCAAGATGATTTGATTTACTTTTTTTATGCCTTAAAGTACATTTACAAAAATGAAGGAGGTCTTGAAATTGCAATGACTCAAGCAGAAACGGTAAAAGAAAGCTTACATCTTTTTAAACAGTGCTTTTTTCAACTGGAACATTTAAAAAGAACTGAGAAACACCTTGCTGATCCACTTAAAGGTTCTTCTGCAAAAAGATTAAATATGTTCTTAAGATGGATGGTGAGACCTAGTGTTCATGGTGTAGATTTTGGCATTTGGACCCGATTAAAGAGTAAAGATTTAATGATGCCCCTTGATGTACATACTGCAACAGTAGGACGCAAACTCGGTCTTTTAACTAGAAAGCAAAATGATTGGAAAGCTGTAGAAGAACTAACCAATAACTTGAGAAAGTTCGATGCTAATGATCCTACTAAATATGATTTTGCACTTTTTGGAATCGGTGTAAACCAAGTCGCAATCTAACTAAGCATTTACTTTTTGCTTATTAATTACTGGATTTGCATACATTTCTAAAAAAGTATGACGCTTAAAGTCATGTTCTCCTTCTACACCATCTATTTTTGATTCCACATAGTCGCTGAATTTATGAATCGCTTCTTTGGTGTATTCAGAGATGTATTTACTTTCTCCAAATAACAAATCATAAGCCATATAATTTGTAGGTAACAAATGATAGGATTGATAAATCTGATTGTCTATAACTTTTGCAACTGCTGCCAATAAATCATTTCGGTTGGTGATATCGCTTAAGTTTTCTAACTCATTATTTATGGGTTTTCCAAAGCTCACCACTACCCTACCTTTTCTTCCTTGTATACCTTCAGCCATGTGAATCATATCTTCCATGGGTTGTTTTTCATATTTCCCTCCTTTTGCTTGTGTCATAAGTTCAGGCAAGGTTAAAGCGTCACATGGATTGTATTCATAAGCTACAGAAATGGGACAAATGTTTAGATTTTTTATTTTATCTAATGCGGTACTTCCTTCAGCTGCTAGGCTAAACATTTTCAACAAACTAGGATTCGTTTGGTCATTTCCGTTTTTACTTCTACCTGACTTTTGAGCAATCCAAATCGAACTCTGCTTTTCAAGTATAGTATGATTGATATAAGAAGATAATTCAATTGATGTTTTTACTTTCTCCTCCTTTGGAACATCACGCTTAACAATAAAACTTTTATTGAGCTTTACCAAATCAACCACCCAAGGAATTTTCATCAAATTATCTCCAATGGCAATTTCAGCTGTTTCAAACCCTTCTTTTAGCAGAACAAAATTCATTAAAGCCGAATCAAGTACAATGTCCCTATGGGTAGAAACAAACAGGTAGGCAGTGTCTTTCTGTAGGTTTTCAATACCATCAAAACTTATTCCTTGAGTCGATAGATTAATAAGTCGTTGTAAAACAGGCACAATAACTTCTGCTTGAAATTGACGAATATTCTTAATGCTCAACATTTTAGCTTTAAACATCTCCAATGGCACATCAGGATTTACTTGTTTCATAACTTCTTGAAACTGCTCCTCTTGAATAAGGGCTTTGATTTTATTTGGAACTTCTTCGTCTTTATAAGGCCTTATTTCGTCAAAATTCATTGCTTTGTGTTTAGCATTTAAAAGGTTGGCTAAGATACCATTTCATGAAAATCAAAAAAAGAGAAACAGCATTTAAAGGTTATTATACTTTATATCAACTTGAAGTTGAAAGCGATAAAACGGGTATAGTTACTGAAAGAGAACAATTTAAGACACCTGATTCAATTGGAGTTTTAGTTCATGATACCGCTAAAAATGAGATCATTCTTGTAAAACAATTTAGAATTGGTCCAGAAAAAGAGTTACTTGAAATTGTAGCTGGGAAAGTAGAAGGAACAGATTTGGATTTGGAACGAACAGTTCATCGAGAAGTATTGGAAGAAGTGGGCTATGAAATAGATCAATTGGAACATTGGTATAAATTTTACACTACCCCCGGACCGGTTACTGAATGTATGAATTTATATTATGCTCAAGTAAGCAAACAAGTAGAAAAAGGTGGTGGTTTAGCAGAAGAAAATGAGGAAATTGAAATCGTCAAAATGAGTCCAAAAACATTTACTAAAAACTCATTTACAGATGCTAAGACAATAATAGCTCAACAAAAACTTAAAGACTTTCTTAAGATTTAATCATTCGTTTTACTTGCCGCTCTACAAAAAATGGCGCGATAGGTAAAAAGGCAGCAATAAAATAAGTTACTAACCTTTGAAAGCGCCATTTTAATTGACTTGTTACATAAAACAGTTGAAACACATAAGCTATAAACAAAGCACCATGTGCCCAACCTACGTATTTGACCATTTCAGGCATATCTGCCATATACTTTAAAGGCATCGCTATTAGAAGTAATACCATAAAAGAAACACCTTCAGCAAAACTAATTCTTGCAAATTGACGCAGTTGTTTGATGTGATCTTGATTATCCATAAATATCATTTAAAATAGCTGCTAATCTTACTCCAGCTTTGTGCAATTGGATTTTAACTGTTTCCCAATTTTCATACATATACTCGTAAGAAAGGTAATCCTTCTCTCCTATTTCGTATACCTGAGGTCTTAAATTCATCGCTTCTGTAATCCACTGATTAATATCTGTATTGTAATATAAACCATCTAACTCTTCTTTGGGATGATCAATAAGAGTACTTAGTTCAGAATATGAAAATTGCTTGCTTTCAATCATTTCACTGTCCCAAATTCGATGAAGGTTCGATTTATCATAAAACCAATTGATTTTAACATCATTTCCTCCCCTGTCTTCTCCATTTCCAACATGCAAAGGTTGATGAATATCACCTACCAAATGCACTAACATTCTCAATGCTTCCACTTGGCTTTTTTGATCAGCCGATTCATCTTTCAAAATTTGAATCATGCGTTCAATCGCTTCAAAAGCATCGCCTTTTTCACTTTTCTCTACTGCATGATAATGTTGACCATCTGGTATAGTTACATAATGCCAAGCGTGAGTATGATCATAGTTGTTGTCACTTTTAATATCGTCCATCCAAGTAGAAGCCTCAACTAAAGATTCATGCCCCATGAGTTGATGAATGGCTTTCTGAGCCTTTTTACTTAAATGATTTTGAGCAACTTTTGCAACTACTCTATGCCCCGTTTGACCCCAACCAAAACAGCTAACACTGATGATTAGTAATAAGTTAAAACTGAATGTTTTTCTCATGCTGAATTGATTTTTTCGAGCTTAAAAATAATCAAATACCTTAGTTTTCTATACGATCTTTTACGTATTCCACTTTTGTTTTTCCGTGGGGCTTTGGTTTTCCATCATCTCCTAGGTTCACCATGGTTATATTATCTATGGTAATGATGTTTCTTCGACTCATTTTGTTTCGAGCAACGCAGCTTAAAGTGATTGAAGTATTTCCAAACTTTTCGACTTGTATGCCCAACTCTACAATATCACCTTGTCTTGCCGAGGAAATAAAATTGATTTCAGACATAAACTTTGTCGCTATCTTCTTGTTTTCCAATTGAATCATCGCATATAAAGCCGCTTCTTCATCAATCCATTGAAGTAATCTTCCTCCAAAGAGATTATTATTAGGATTTAAGTCTTCGGGTTTTACCCATTTTCTAGTATGAAAATTCATCTGTTTTTCCACAAATTTAAGTGTTAGTTTTGAGTATTAAATGAACTGAATTATGAATTCTAGACTATTTGCCTTACTTCTTATTTTGGTATGTTTTTCAACATTTTCATATGCAACACATACTAAAGGTGGATACATATCATATCAGTATATCAATGGCAATCAGTACCAAATTGAGGTACATTTTTACATTGATCAAAGTAGTACCGCTTCACAAAGAAGAGAAATCTTGGTTGACTATGGAGATGGCTCACCAATGGATACCATTTATCAACAAAGAACACAATTGATTTATAATGAATTATCGATTGTTACTTACCGTACTACACACACATACAATTCTGTGGGTTTATATACTATAAAAGTAAGTGACCCTAACCGTATCGGTGGGATTGACAACATAGATAATTCCAACAATGTACCCCTTTATCTTGAAACTGATTTACGAATCTTATCAAATACAACTATTAATAACAATAGTGTATTACTTAGCATGATTCCAGTATCCAAATGCAGTATTGGAGAATATTTCAGGTTAAATCAAGCCGCTTACGACCCAGATGGTGATTCTTTAAGTTATCAATTGATTACTGTAAAAGGACTCTCTGGCAACCCTGCTCCATCTTATTTTATTCCTTCGGGCGTTCTTATAAATCCGCTTAATGGCTCCATCAAATGGACGCCAAATCAATTAGGACGGTATGCTTTAGCAGTAGAAATTAAGGAATTTCGAAATCAAGTTTTAGTTGGTAGAACCATTTCAGATTTTATCGTAGAAGTTAATCCAAATGTTGTTGCTAAACCCTACTTACAATTGATAACTCCCCAACTTTTACAAGATAGTTGTGGATTATATAAAATTACAGCAAAGGATGGTGATCAATTACAATTGATTTTTAAATCAACAGACACGATAGGTTATCAGAACGACTTTATAATTACATATGATAGCACGCTAGTACACTCTACTTTAGATACTAGTAAAAGTGTCTTTTCCGATTCTACTTTTCTAAACATAAATATTTCAATTGATGGGCAAGACGCGAGATGTAGACCTTATCCTATTTACGTAAGATCTAATTCTAACGATATTTTTGTAGATGACATCCCCATTTTACTTTATGTCCAAGATTCCATAACCATTGGCTGTGATTCTATTTGTGGTTTTGTTGGTACTCCTTCTAATAAAAAGAACACTGAACTGAAAGTTTCAGTATTTCCTAATCCAGTTTCATCCAATCAGTGTACTTGGCGTATTGAAAATTACACGGATAACTATATGCCAAGTATAGAAATTTACACCACTCAAGGAAGATTGTACTATCACTCTCAGTTTAGTTCAAAAAACCAAATAAGCATCGATAAAAGCATACTTCCCACAGGTTTAATCTTTTATAAAATCAAGGATAAAACAGGAAATGTTCTTAATAGTGGAAAGTTGATTGTTAACTAGCCTTTTTACCTTTTAAGTTTAGGTAGTCAATAAAATAGAGTAATCGAATCGAGAAACTATTGATTTGAGGAGCTTTCAGAGTGTTTTCAAAACCTTCATAATAAGAATAATCTAGAGGCTCACCTTCTTCAAGTATAGAATTTTTCCAAGCAATAATCACGTCACTTCCCGGTGCAAAACGCCATCTAAAAATTAAATCAATATTAAAGGCACTGAAATAGATATCATTTGATGTGCTTCCATCAGCTAAAAAAGGTTCATAATTCGTCGGGACTAATTTTCCATTTTCAGAGACATCATTAAATCGGTTATATTTTGCGACAGACCAATAATGCCTAAAGTTCAAATTGAGTGCCATTTTATTATTAAAAATATAGCTACCACTTAAATACGTTTCATGGATATCTACATTTCTTCTACCAAAAGTTATGGTATCCTGTATAGTTCGTATATAACCTATTTCATTCAAACGTTGGGAACGACTATAGCCAGGTACAATAAACAATTTATCACTAGGTCTAAAACGCGGCTCTATACCATAGTTTAAGAGATTTCTGCCCGGCTCATTAAAAACGCGATAATGAATGTTACCATCCAAAGCAAAGGGTTTACTATAGTCAGAAGAAATAAATCCACCTACTGAGTAGCTACTTGGAAAAGCATAATAACGCTCAAAAGTCCGAGTTTCAAAATAATCTCTTGTCTCAATCGGCTCCCAGGCAGCATTTATTCCGAAAGTGAAAAAGTTTTTAAGGGTATAAACACTATTGTAAGAAAAGGCCAAATTGAAAAACTGATTTTCTTCTTGTAAGCGCTCATAAATAAAGTCAGCCTCTTGACGAATGCGATTAAAAAATTTGCCTGGTTTAAACTGATAGTAAGCAACGTAAGCTCGACTTGTACTCACATTTCTAATCGTTTGAAAGCCCAAATCATTGATATTGTAATCTTTACCAATAACAGTTTGAGAAACATCCCATCTAAAGTTGCCGCTAATTTTGGCTAGAGTTGCATTCCAACTTTGACCACTTTGTGTGTTTTCTTCAAAAAAACGGTGGCTCATAGCACCATATCCTAAAACAGCATATTGATTTTGTTTATCCGCAAGCTTTAAATCGATACGGCTTACATTGGCATCCATGCTGCTTCCTCTTCGAAGTACATTGGTATTGGTAAAGCTTAAATATGAATTATTACGAAGCACTTGATCCAAAACAAACACATTGTAGTTGGTTACTGGATTGGTTTCTATACTTTTTTCTTTACCACTTTCACTGTCCTTAACTACGGCTTTTGTCTGATCTTCAATGGCATTAAAAAAACCAACTCCTAAGCCTTTTTTATTTCTACCAGAAACTTTCGTGGCATTCAATAAATTTCCTTGCCTCGGATTTTCAACTATCTCTTCAGTGCTATCTATCTTAGACTCAAGCTGGTTTCTCCCTATCGGAATCCCACCTATCCTTCTTGAGTAAAACAATTCCGCTTTATTGAATAGCTCTACCCCTTCCGTAAAAAATGGTCTATACTCATTAAATTGAACTTCAAATGGCGATAAATTCAACACTTGATTATCAAATCGGGTTTGTCCAAAATCAGGAATCAAGGTCATATCTAAGGTAAATGCATCAGACAAACCATACTTGATATCCATTCCACCCTTTAAAGAGTATCCATCTTCACTATTGGGAGCAGAATTAAACTCCACATAGGATGAAGTGTATGGAAAGAAAAACAACCTTGTAGGTGGTTCAATATCTTTTATTCCGTTAAGTAAGCCTGTTTGAGTAAGGTTACCATCAAGTTGAGGATTTACGAAGTTCCACCAAGACCTTTCTCGTTTTCTTCTAATTTCTCTTCCAAAATTAATTCCCCACAATTGCTCTTCAACTTCAGGGAAACGTAATGCCGAAAAGGGTATTTTCATTTCTACCGTCCAGCCTAAAGAGTCAATATGAGTTTCGCTTTCCCAAACAGCATCCCATTCTGTACTTTCGTCTAATGTTGAATATTTTACATCAATTTGAACTCCTGCAGGAGTTACAGCAAAGCCTTCTCCATTGATCCCATCTAGATAGCTGTTAAAAACAACGATAAAAAAGTCGGCATTACCTATTTCATCTCGTTCCGTTAGAAAGTTGTAGATGCTATCCGGATTAGTTTCGTACATTCTAGCTGCTATGTAAATGGCTTGATTATCATAGGCCAGTTTTACTTCTGTTAGCTGACTGCATGGTTTACCGACTTGAGGCGTATTTTGTCTAAGTTCATTGGCAATCGGAATGTTTTTCCAAGCAGAATCGGTTAACAGACCATCAATTTGTGGTGGATTGTTTAAAAACCGTGTGAAATACTCCTTTCTTTCAATTGAACTTTCTTGGCTAAAACTAAAGCTTAAGGAAATGAAAGCCAGTATTAAACAAGATATATGTCGTTTCCATTTTTTCATTTGGCCTGCAAAAATCGTTGAAAAAGAAAGTTTTTAAAAATTGAATTTTATTCCAGTAACTTTTAAATAACAAAACCGTCAAACAACTATAAAACGGTACCATGAGGATTATTTTGACATTGTTTTTTTTAGTTAATTTTTGTTTTGCACAGAACCAAAGCTGTAAATTGTATGGTACAATTACCGACGAAGAAGGAAATCCAATTCCATATACAAGCATTTTCATTAGCAGTATTGCTCAAGGCACAATGGCTAATCTAGAGGGCGATTATTCCATTTCACTTCCTTGTAATTCTTATGAGTTACAGGTTCAAAGTATGGGCTTTCAATCCCAAAAAATTCAGGTGAATTTAAGTCAAGAAAAAGAAGTAAATATTCGATTAAAAACAGCCATTTATCAATTAAACGAAGTGGTTGTAGACCCTAATTCTGAGGACCCCGCCTATAATATAATTCGAAAAGCTACAGCTATGGCCGAATATTACAAGAAGCAAATCAATGCTTATAAAGCCACGCTTTATGTCAGAAGCTTTTTTGATGTAGAGAGCTTACCTTGGATTGCTAAGAAATTGGCAGATGAAGATGATTTAGCGGATATGCAAACCGGTGACATTGAAGAAACTATTCTAGAGTATTCATTCCGAAAACCAAATCAAGTTAAAGAGAAAATTCTAGCCCGAAAAACAGGTCGATTTGATACTTTAAAAACTGGCTCGTCTTACATCAATCTAAATTTTTACAATTTAGGAGGAAGCGGTATGATTAATCCACTTAGTCGAGGCGCTTTTGCCGTTTACAAATTCGAATATCAAAATACCTTTTTTGAAGAAGCTCAAAAAGTGCATAAAATTCGAGTGATTCCTAAGCGAAATGGCAGTGATTTAATGCGAGGCTACATTTACATTAATGATGGATTATGGAATATCAACAAAGTAGATGTAAGCTTTGAGCAACCGCTAGCAAACATCAAGTATGAACAGATTTACAATCCAGTAGAAGAATTGGTTTGGATGCCTATCAATCATAAACTTAAAGTAACCGTATCTATTATGGGTTTTGATATGGAAGTTCAATATTTGGCCACTTTGAAAGATTTAAGCGTGGAAGCTGACAGCATCATTAATCAAGCTATTAAGCAAAACTTAAATATTCAACCTTCTAGAAATATAGATACAACAATGGTTAGTCAAGCAGAGAAAATAGTAGATAACAAAAGCAAACGACAAACCAAAATAGAAGAACTGATTCAGAAGGAAGAACTTACCAAAAAAGAAACCTTCAAATTGGTAAAAATGATTAAGCAAGAAGCAGAATCAAACCATAATGAATCTAAAAAAGAAGACCTTGAAATAAAAGACAATCGTGAAGTTGAATATGCGGAGGATGCTTTTGAGCAAAACGATAGTGCCTGGAATCAGTTTAGGCAAGTTCCCCTTTCGGAAAAGGAGAAAGAGATTTATGTTGCTAGAGATTCTTTGAATAAAGTTCAAAGTGGCGACACCGTTGTAAATCAAAAACACAGTAAATTAGGAAACATACTCTATTTTGATGGCACATTAAGAGGTAAAAACAAGCACATGAATTACCGACCAAATGGATTGTTAAAAGGAATTGAGCCTTCGTTTAACACAGTAGATGGTTTTTTAATCGAAAAAGAGTTATTTGATGTTGAGTATAACAATTTAAAAGGTTCATTTTTGAAAGTAGCCCCTTGGATTAGTTATTCAACTGCCCGAGATCAATGGATGGGTCGCATAGATTTTAGCAATCAATACAATTATAAAAAAAGAGCAGGCTTTTACGCTTCTCTTGGAAGAAGAACAACGGACTTTAATGGAAATCAAGCGATTAATAAATACACAAATTCAATTTCTTCTTTATTTTTTAGGGAAAACTTTGCCAAACTTTATCAAGAAGATTATGGATTAATTGGCCATCATATTGATCTGACAAATGGCCTTGTATTTAACATAAAAGCAAAGTACTCCAATCGTAAAGCCTTGAGAAATTATACAAATCAAGCTTGGTTTAATTTCTTAGACAATAGTTACACCTCAAATGTGCCAAATCATGAAGATATTATTTCACAAACGGAATTGGCAGGAGACAATATTGCAACGATTGGCTCAATTGAATTGGCCTATACTCCAAGACAATACTACCGAATAGACAATTACCAAAAAAGAATGTTAAGTTCAAAATATCCCACCTTTACGCTGAACTACGAAAAAGGTATTTCTGATTTATGGAATAGCCAATCAGATTTTGATCAAGTTACCTTTTCAATCGCTCAAAGCTTTTCTTATCGTTTAATTAATCGAATTAATTATAAGTTGACAGCAGGTACCTTTTTAAATAACGACCAAGTCTATTTTGCGGATTATCAATCTTTTTCAAATCGCCCTGCATATTTAATGTTAGATAATTCTGTAAATGCGTTTAAACTATTGGACTATACAGCCTTTAATAGCAACGATTCTTATTTTAGTGCTCACCTTTCGGTGGAAAATAACTTCTTACTACTTAAACATTTACCACCTTTTAATAAAACTGAACTTGAAGAAAAGGTAGAATTCAACTACTTAATCACTGAAAAGAAAATTCCTTATTATGAATTAGGATACTCACTTAATCGAATTTTACTTTTCATGGAGGCAGGAATATATACAAGCTTTAAAGACCATCAATTTGAATCGATTGGATTTAAACTGGGCTTTAATTTGAATGATTTTTAAGGCACTAGTAGAAATATCGCTAAAACAATAAGTACGATAACTTTTAACCATTTCATTCCCTTTAAAAACTTCTGATTTAAAAAGATTCTTCTCAATTGAGAAGTCCCAATTGCAATGCTCCCAAAAGTTATAAAACCAATCACTAAGAAAGTCAAGCCTAAAAGCAAAGCTTGCAGTATTAAAGATTCAGTAGATTGGTTTATAAATTGCGGTAAGAATGCAATAAAGAAAAGCGACACTTTGGGGTTTAATAAATTCATTAAAACCCCTTTTCGATATAGATATAAAGAAGAATCGGATGTAGTTGAATTCGAACTCTTCAAATCCACTTCAATTTTTTCTTTGGCTGCTTGAAATGCTAAGTAAAACAGATAAGCAGCTCCTAAATAGCTAAGCAATTGAAAAGCTAGTTCAGACTCTTTAAGAATTAAACTCAATCCACTTGCAGCTAATAAAGTATGTACTACTACCCCACTGTTTAATCCAAATGCAATCCACAAACCATTTCTAGCCCCTTTAGATAAGCTTTCAGTTAATACATAAATATTATCAGGACCTGGCATTAATGCCATTAAAAAAGAAGCTATACAAAAAGAAATATAGGTTGTTAATTCCATGGAATGATACTTTATAGAATTATTCGAAAATCAAATTTATCAAAGCATGCTTTCAAATTTCTTATTTTGATTTAAACAAGTACTTTTGCGGCCCAAATTTAGGCCTATGTTAGAAGCACAAAACGTATCACTTCAATTCGGAAAAAGAATCTTGTTTGATGAAGTAAACATCAAATTTACAGGAGATAATTGCTACGGAATCATTGGAGCAAATGGTGCCGGTAAATCTACTTTTCTTAAAATTCTTTCAGGAGAAACAGATCCAAATTCTGGAAGAGTTTATTTAGAACCTGGTAAAAGAATGGCAGTACTAAGTCAGAACCACTATGCTTTTGATGAGCATACTGTTTTGAACACTGTAATTATGGGGCATGAAAAGCTTTGGAAAATCATGCAAGAAAAAGATGCGATATACGCCAAGCCTGATTTTTCAGAAGAAGATGGTTTAAAAGCTTCTGAACTAGAAGCTGAATTTGCAGAAATGGATGGTTGGAATGCGGAATCTGACGCGGCTACACTTTTAAGTGGACTTGGTATTGAAGAAGCGGATCATTACAAACTTATGAGCGACATGAGTGGTAACCAAAAAGTAAGGGTATTGTTAGCTCAAGCTTTGTTTGGAAACCCCGATGTTTTAATTCTAGATGAGCCAACCAATGATTTGGATATCAAGACTATTTCTTGGTTAGAAGATTTCTTACTTGATTTCAGAAATACAGTTATTGTCGTTTCTCACGACCGTCACTTTTTAGATACCGTTTGTACTCATATTGTAGATATTGATTTCAGCAAGCTTACTGAGTTTTCAGGAAACTATACATTCTGGTACGAGTCTTCTCAATTGGCTTTGAGACAAAGACAAGCCCAAAACAAAAAGGCAGAAGCTAAGAAGAAAGAATTACAAGAATTTGTTGCCCGATTTAGTGCCAATGCCTCTAAATCTAAACAAGCAACGAGTAGAAAAAAATTGTTGGATAAACTCAATGTGGATGATATTAAACCTTCTTCAAGAAGGTATCCCGGCATTATTTGGACGCAGGAACGAGATGCAGGAAATCAGTTACTTCAAATTGAAGATTTAGGATTTCAAGATCAAGAAGGAAATTGGTTGTTTCAAAATATTGATATCAATGTTAATAAAGGAGATAAAATTGCCATCTTAGGAGACTCAAGAGCTGTCACTTCCTTTTTTGAAATCATAAACAATGAACTCAAAGCTAGCAAAGGGACTTTTGAGTTCGGTCAAACTATTTCAACTGCATATTTACCTGCAGATCATTCTGAATATTTTGACACTAAAATGAACCTCATTGACTGGCTTCGACAGTATACTAAAAATGATGAAGAAAAGGATGAAGTATTTATTCGTGGATTCTTAGGAAAAATGCTCTTTTCTGGTGAAGAAGTGTTGAAGTCTGCCAAAGTACTTTCAGGGGGAGAGAAAATGCGATGCATGTTATCTAAAATGATGCAAGCAGAAGCAAACTTTTTGATGTTAGACGAGCCTACTAACCACCTTGACTTAGAATCAATTACTGCATTAAACAACTCTTTAATTGACTATAAAGGAACCATGTTATTTACTTCACATGACCACACTTTTACCCATACCATTGCCAATCGAATTATTGAAATTGGACCAAACGGCATGCTAGACAAGCACATGAGTTATGACGAATACTTAGAAAGTGAAAAAATTGCTGAACAAAGAGAAGCAATTATAGCATAAAAAAAGAGGGCTTATATAAGCCCTCTTTTTTTGAATTAGTATTTAATGCGACATGCTTAAACTACCTTGAAATAGTTGAAAACCAACATTTGCTAACTCTGCTGAAGAGTTAGTTGGGTTGTAGGTCGATTTTATATTTCTACGACTGTTGGTCTTCTCTTCTACAATTGTGCCTAAATCAGGTAAATTCAAATTCGTGTAATTGCTTTCTAGGTTTAAATGATAGCTGCTAGTTGGGTCAAAGTTTAAGTCAATATCCGTGTATTTTCCATTAAACTGAATAGCACTGAACTTCGCATTGATTTTATCAATTTTAATCTTTCCTTGGAAGCTTGTAATATCTAAAGATTCATTCAGTTTTGAAAAATTCAATGGAGTATATTTTAAATTCCCCTTTATCGCTCCAACCTCATTTGCATCAATGGATGATTGAAAAGCATTTTCCAATTTAATTTGATTGGCATTTGATAGTTTCACTTTGGTGTATGAAAGGTTTAATTCTAGTTCATTCACATCATTAAAGAACAAATTGGATTGAAAACATTTCATATCTACCTTTTGAATTGGCTCATCAACTGTTAATTTTCCATATCTGAAGTTGGAATTTAATGTGTTTGAAACTCCTTTAAAGTGTCCGTTAGACTGAAATGCATTTAAATCGGCTTGTTCAACCTGTCCAACTTCTAACTCTGAGTAGTTCGCTTTTAAGTCAATTTGTTTCCCATTTCCGACAATTAACTCAGCTTTGAACATGCTACCCTCTATATTTTCAAAATTTGAGAAAACTGCTTTTCCATAATTATTCTTCAAAGTAAGGTTCCTTACATTTCCTCCTTTCGCTTCCCCTTTAAATAACTTCAAATTCAAGTCTCCTGTCCAGTCTGGCATAGAAATACCAGCATAGCTATTTGATAATTCTAGATGAAGGTCTTTCGGCAAATAAACATCATAAACGAGCTTCAATTCTTTGATTTTGACCTTTTCTCCATTTGCTGTTTTAATATCATCCTTTTTACTATTTCCACTGCACATACAACTGAAAATATCTTCCCAATTACTTTCTACATAAGCCTTTTCACCTTGTTTTTCTAGTTTAAGTTGAAAGTCGGCTAGAGCTATTTCCTGGTTTTCCTTTTTCTTTGTCTCAACTTCAACTTGAGCTCTCAGTTCAATTTCTTCCTTATCCCAAGCATGTATGCGTATATCTCCTTTTGAATTCTTTAATTCAAACCATCTAATACCTTGAGTAGAGATTGTAGAAATTACTTCTTTACCATCTTTACTAATTGTTGTAGTACTCTTCTTGGTAGTATCTGAATAAAACTGCTCTTTATCACTTGTTTCATTCACTAAAGGTGAAAAATCAGATAGTTCTGGCATTGGAATTTCTTCTTCCACATTCTCCCATATTGAATCAATGGAGTGCGGCTTTGAGGTCAAGAACTTAAAATCTTCAAATTCATTTAAGTTTGACTCATCTTTTGAAGTAAATTCATTTTCATCAAAAAGGATAAAATCAAGTGGTGCATTATCAATTTCAATGGGTTTAAGTTTCTCAATTATTACTGATTCGTATTGAGATAGGATTTTACTTGGACTTACTAAATAAATACCAATAGAGATAATTAGAGCTGTTGTAGACATGATGATTAGATTGTTAAGATTCCACCACCATTTCTGAGGTGGACTTGTGGGTACTCCTTTTAAACGCACAAGCTTCTCAACAGTGTCAAATGAGGTAGCTAAAGGCAATTCTTTTGCTGCATCAAAATAATGTTGTAATGATTTTTTACTCATGGTTTAAAAGCTTAAAAAAATACTTGCTAAGTAAGTTGAACGATTTTTAACAGCTTCATTTAAAAGCTCGTCAGCTCCTAATAGCTTTGCTAATTTCATTCTACCACGCTTAAGCCTTTGCTTTACTGCAGAAGTACTGGCGTTTTGAATTTCACTTACTTCTTTAATAGAAAAACCACTAATCTCAAAAAGAATGATAGCTTCAGCCATTACAGATGGCAACTGTTCTATAGCCTGATAAAGGAGCTTGACATCAACTACTTGATCTGAATTGAGTTCTTCTGAAACTTTCTGAGAAAATAAGTTTTCATTAAAATCTCCCTTAAATTTTAATCTCCTATTTTGCTTGTTTAGCAGATTGCTTGCAATAGAAAAGAGAAAACTTAAAAAAGCTTTTTCATTCTTGAGTGTGTGAAAGTTTTCAAGTGCACAGGTTATAGTTTCAGCGATTAAATCTTCCGCTTCCACCAATCCATAAGCTTTAGCATGGCAGAAGCGCGCAAATGACTCATGCACTGGCTCATAGAGTTTTAAAAATGTTTCTTGATTTACTTTCATTTTGGGTTTTTCTACTAGTATGTACCCTGAGTTATAAAAAAGTTACATCATGTATTAAAATTTTTGGTTTAGATTAATATTCTAGGACCACCCTTTTTAAATAGTTCTTTTAATTCAGGAGGTCCATCAATTAAATCTTCTTTAAAATTATTGAGAATGTCTAATGTTTCTGCTGATAATAAATCCACAATTTCATCTATTGCTTCAGCACGAATCATATAAGGCAATTCATTGTAAACTATTTCATCCCCTTGACAAAAGGCATATAATTGGCACTCTCCTTCTTCACTCACTTCTTTTTGATGAATTAAACACTCCTTTAACCAAGCTTCATCATCTAACTCCTTTAAACGATTTGCTCTGTCATTAAAATCAACATGCTTTTTAAAGTAGTTAGCAATATCAATTCGAGAGTTCTCTGAAAGTTGTAAATGCATATCATCAGCACATGATAAACAAACAGCATATTCAAAAATCGTTGATCCAATTGTCTTTCCATTAAATCCTTTAACAGCCTTTTCTATTAAATAGAAAAGATTATTATCTATTAAGTTCTCATGACATAAGAAACACTCTTGAAACGGCGCACTAGTTAAATCTGACCAAAAAATTCTAGGAATTTCTTTCCAATTTTCTGTTGGTACATATATAAATTCACTCATACAGTAAAACTACATAAATCTCAAGGCGAATAATTCTATTTAACTAAGAAGGTATAAAAAGAAAAACCCCGCGGGAGCGGGGTTCCTTGTGTGGTATAATCAAAACTTAATTATGAAAACCGACTTTCTCAAGCTAACAAATGAAAACCACACAATAGTGTTAGCAAGGAGATACAATGTTAAGACAATTTTATCAAATCAAAGTATAACAACTGTTAATTTTTTAAGATTTGGACATAAAAAAACCCCACCGGGCGGTGGGGCTTGTTTGTATGGTCGTTAATCAAAACTTAATTATGGTGAAAACGACTTTCTCATAAAAAACTGCATCTCTGCAGAACTACCATACAAACTGTGATGGAAAAAACAATTAGGGCAAATATAAGAGTTTATTGAAAACTGACACCTTACTTTAACTATAAATTTGCATTTTTTTAACAAAAAAAAGGCCATCAATTTTGATGACCTTTATAATGGAGTATTAAACTCTATTTTATTTTCCTTGAAGTTTTGCTTTCATGCTAGAATACTTGTCATTTTCGCCAAGTATAGCATAAATTTTAACAAGGGATGCTATGGTATTTTTATCAGCAGGATCAAGTTCATGAGCCTTTTCTAAAGCCGGTTTTGCTTTTTCAAAATACTCATTTGCTTTCTTTGTAGCTGCATTGTATTTTTCCGTTTCTTTAATATCATAAGAAGTGGCTTTGTTGTTCCACTCTACTCCTACATTATAATACATTGCTCCTACATTATATGCCGCGTCAAAAAAGTCTGGCTTTAACTCTAAAGCTTTATTATAATCAGCAGCAGCTTTGTCATACTCTTTGGTAACCTGGTCAAAAATGTAGCCTCGATTATAGTATAAAGAAGCATTGTCTGGCTCATTTGCTATTGCTTTGTCAAAGCTTGCCATAGCCTCCTCAGACTTTCCTGTAGCCATTAAGTAACTAAGTTCTTGCAAAATTAGGTTGGTGTTATTTGGGTATTTCTCCAAACCTTTTCTTACCACTTCCATTTTCTTGGTAGTATCTTGATTTCTATCATGTATATTGGCCATGTATAAGAAAATATCTGGTCCACCATAGTTTATTTGAGTTAATACGGTATAATAGGCAATTGCCTCATCGTATTTTTCAAGTCGCTCAGCTGCTAAAGCTGCATTATACATTCCTAAAGAATCAACTCTTCCCATTAAGCTATTTACCATTACAGACTTTCCATAATAATCAAGAGCTTGTTCATAATTTTTATTATTAAAAAACTCAACACCATTATTAATAAAGCCATTGGCGATATAAGGAAACTTTCTTCCTAAAATGTCTTGGGTATAAGATTGATCATCATATCTAGTATCCTTGTTTTGCAAGAACCCAACAAATTTCATTTGGTCAGCTTCATTTTCTAAATCTAAAGACTTTGCTGCTGGGTCATCAATATTGAACTTTAAAGCGTTTAAATAATAATCCAATGTGTTATTTAGCGGATCTTTTACGATTGTTTTACAAGCTTCATCTTCACTTAGTGCGGCATTGAAATATAGATTACCTCCATAATACCAAGTTTTTGCCCAAGATTGAGTTTTCTCATCTTTTGTTGCAGACTCTATAGCTTCAATACCTTTAGCAAGATCTCCACAGTCTTTATCGTCTTTGTCGCTTTGCTCGTAAGCCTTGTTGTAATTGTATGCTGTAACTACTTTAGCTTTTTGAGCATAAGCTGAAAAGCTTGCTACTCCAAGGCTAAGAACAAGTGCATATTTAAATTGTAAATTCATTTTATACTTTTTAGTGTTTTGCAAATTTAATTCTCGCTTGACTCATTATCAAACTCTTTGCCATTTTCTTCAGAACCGCTATCAGCTTGATTTTCATTATTCAATTCATCCATCATTGCTTCTTCATCTTCATCGACTTCTACTTTTGCAACAGCAGCTATTGAATCATTTTTCTTTAAGTTAATCAGTCGAACACCTTGTGTTGCTCTACCCATTACTCTTAAATCAGCGGTTGCAATTCGAATAATTACGCCAGAACGATTAATTATCATCAAATCATTACTATCTGTAACACTCTTAATCGCAATTAAGCTTCCAGTTTTATCAGTAACGTTTAAGGTTTTCACCCCTTTACCACCTCTATTTGTAACACGGTAGATTTCTGAGTTATCTTCTGGGTCATTGATAAATGATCGTTTGCCATATCCTTTTTCTGAAACAACTAGTACGGTTTCTTCTTGCGAATCTCTTATGGTAATCATTCCAACTACCTCATCATTCTCATCATCAAGCTTAATACCTCTTACTCCCGAAGCATTTCTACCCATTGGCCTTACAGCTTGTTCATTAAATCGAATGGCTCTACCACTTTTCACCGCTAACATCAATTCATCTGTTCCATTGGTCAATTTTGCTTCTAATAGCATATCACCTTCTCGAACAGTAATGGCATTAATACCATTAGAACGAGGTCTTGAATAAGCTTCTAAACTTGTTTTCTTAATAGTACCATTTTTCGTTGCCATCACAATGAAGTTATTGTTGATGTATTCCTCATCAGTTAAGTCTTTTACACAGATGTATGCTTTCACATTATCATCTGGTTCAATACTAATTAGGTTTTGAATGGCTCTACCTTTAGCCGATTTGGTGCCTTCAGGAACTTCAAATACGCGCATCCAGAAACACTTTCCTTTTTCTGTAAACACCAAAAGGTAATTGTGTGTAGTGGCAACAAACAAGTGCTCTAAAAAGTCTTCATCTCTTGTAGAGCTTCCTCTAGAACCAGTTCCACCTCTATTTTGTCTTCGATACTCGGAAAGTTGAGTTCGTTTTATATAACCTAAATGAGAAATTGTAACTACAACTTCTTCATCAGGAATCATATCTTCAATACTAAAATCTTCAGCTGAATATTCTATAACTGAGCGTCTTTCATCGCCGTACTTTTCTTTGATTTCTATCAATTCTTCTTTGATGATTTCCATTCGCTTATCCTCATTAGCAAGAATAAACTCCAAGTCCTCAATCAATTTCATTAATTCGGCATACTCTTCTTTTAACTTATCTCTTTCAAGTCCTGTTAATTTTTGCAATCTTAAATCTAGAATTGCTTTTGCTTGAATCTCCGAAAGCTCAAATCGCTGCATTAATCCATTTCTAGCATCTTCAGGAGTTCTACTAGCACGAATCATTTCAATTACTTCATCCAAATTATCAATGGCAATGATTAAGCCTTCAATTATATGAGCTTTATCTCTCGCCTTTCTTAATTCAAACTCAGTTCTTTTTACAACTACTTCATGCCTAAAGTCAACAAAGTGCTTAATCATATCTTTCAGATTAAGCATTTCTGGTCTTCCGTTTACAAGTGCAATGTTATTAACAGAAAAGCTAGTTTGAAGTGCCGTATATTTGAATAAGTTATTCAAAACTACATTGGTAATGGCATCTTTCTTCAAATCATATACAATGCGCATTCCATTTCGATCTGACTCATCATTGATGTCAGAAATTCCTTCAATTTTCTTATCATTAACTAGGTCAGCAGTTCTTTTAATCAAGTCTGCTTTATTAACCAAGTAAGGAATTTCAGAAACAATAATTCGCTCTCTGCCACTTGAAGTAACTTCAATTTCAGCTTTCGCACGCATGACAATTTTTCCTTTGCCATTCTGAAAAGCATCTTTTACACCTTCGTATCCATATATAATACCACCTGTTGGAAAATCAGGTGCTTTAATATGTTGCATTAAACCTTCTACTTCAATTTCTTTATCGTCCACATAAGCAACAATTCCATCAATTACCTCTGACAAATTGTGTGGAGCCATATTAGTTGCCATACCAACTGCAATACCAGAAGCACCATTTACCAATAATTGAGGTATTCTTGTCGGCAGTACAGTTGGTTCTTTAAGCGAATCGTCAAAGTTTAATTGAAAATCAACTGTTTCTTTGTCAATATCGGCTAACATTTCTTCAGACAGCTTTCTCAACCTTGCTTCAGTATAACGCATAGCTGCTGGGCTATCACCATCCACAGAACCAAAGTTCCCCTGTCCATCAACCAACATATATCTCATAGACCAAGGTTGAGCCATTCTAACCATGGTATCATATACTGCGGTATCTCCATGAGGATGGTATTTTCCTAATACTTCTCCTACAATACGTGCGGACTTTTTATAAGGCTTATTCGATAATATTCCTAAATCTTGCATACCAAACAAAATCCTTCTGTGAACCGGTTTTAAACCATCTCTCACATCAGGTAATGCTCTACTAACAATCACCGACATAGAATAATCAATGTAGGCTGACTTCATCTCCTCCTCTATATTAATAGGAATAATCTTTTCTCCTTCTGCCATATTTACAGTTTTTACATAAAGAAATAACCGCGCAAATTGGCGGTTTATTAATTACTTCGAAAATACTTACTAATACTAGCTTTTAAGTGGTTTTTAGCTTGTAATTACTAACAAAATTCTGTTAATAAAAGCGTTTTGGAAAGACTTTTGTAGTTTGCAGATAAAATACTTTTGAATTGACTAGTTGTTAGCATAAAGTTTACTACTTTAAACAACCAATTGAAGGTCTTAAACGTTAATAAAGAAAAGGAGAAATAAATGGAGTCTAATTTTTCACAAAGGGTTAAAGATGTGATTACTTACAGCAGAGAAGAAGCATTAAGACTTGGGCATGACTATATTGGAATTGAGCATCTTTTGCTTGGCATGTTGAGAGAAGGACAAGGTGTTGGAATTCAAATTTTAAATGCGCTTGGCACTGATTTAAATGGATTGAGAAGAAAAATAGAAAACGCTACTAAGTCAGGAAGTAATTCCTTAAATCACTTGTCTAACATTCCGCTTGTAAAGCAAGCCGAAAGAGTTTTAAAAATCACTTATCTAGAAGCGAAACTATTCAACCAAAGTTTAATTGGTACTGAACACTTATTATTATCTATTTTAAAAGATTCGAATAATATTGCTACTAAGGCTTTAGAGGATCAAAATATCACTTATGATTCCGTAAAGGAAGAACTTGAAAGTATTTTATCGAACAAGCCAAGTTCTAAAGCTGATTTACCGGGAAATCCAACAAACGATGACGATGATGATTCGTTCATGGGTGGTGGCGGATCAGGAAGTTCAAGAAGCTCTTCTGGTTCATCCACTTCTAAATCATCAGATAACAAATCAAAAACGCCTGTGCTTGACAACTTTGGAAGAGATTTGACTGCCTTGGCAGAAGAAGATAAATTGGACCCTATAGTAGGAAGAGAAGAAGAAATAGAACGTGTTTCTCAGATTTTAAGTAGAAGAAAAAAGAACAATCCGATCTTAATTGGTGAACCTGGTGTTGGTAAATCTGCCATAGCAGAAGGTTTAGCGTTAAGAATTGTACAGAAAAAAGTTTCACGAGTTTTATTTAATAAACGAATAGTTACGCTTGACTTAGCTTCTTTAGTGGCAGGAACTAAATACCGTGGCCAATTTGAAGAACGTATGAAAGCAGTAATGAATGAATTGGAAAAATCTCCAAACATCATTCTTTTTATTGATGAAATACATACTATAATAGGTGCAGGTGGAGCTTCAGGTTCTTTAGATGCTTCTAATATGTTTAAACCTGCTCTTGCAAGAGGAGAAATTCAATGCATTGGAGCAACTACTTTAGATGAACATAGACAACACATTGAAAAAGATGGTGCTTTAGAGAGAAGATTTCAGAAAGTGTTGGTTGAACCAACAAACGCTGAACAAACCATTCAAATTCTAAATAATATCAAAGATCGTTATGAGGATCATCATAATGTGAACTATACTCCTGAAGCTATTGAAGCTTGTGTTCATTTAACTAACCGTTATATGAGCGATAGACATTTGCCCGACAAAGCGATTGATGCTTTAGATGAGGCGGGTTCTAGAGTTCATATTACTAATATTAAGGTTCCTCAAAATATTATTTCCATTGAAGAACAAATTGAAGAAGTAAAAAAAGAAAAGAATCAAGTTGTTCGTAGCCAGAAATATGAAGAGGCAGCAAAATTAAGGGATACGGAAAGACAACTCACCGAATCGCTTGAGGATGCTAAACTAGCATGGGAAGAAGAAACCAAAAATCATAGAGAGACAGTTTCAGAAGATGACGTTGCAGAGGTAGTAGCCATGATGACAGGAATTCCTGTTCAAAGAGTTGCTCAAAAAGAGATGAAGAAGTTGGTTAAAATGTATGATGATATACATGATAAAATCATAGGTCAAGACGATGCTATTAAAAAAGTAGTTAAAGCCATTCAAAGAAATCGTGCTGGTTTAAAGGACCCAAATAAGCCAATTGGTTCATTTATATTTTTAGGGCCTACAGGTGTTGGTAAAACTCAATTAGCCAAAGTTCTTGCTCGTCATTTGTTCGACAACGATGATGCTTTGATTCGAATTGACATGAGTGAATACATGGAGAAATTTGCTGTTAGTAGGTTAATTGGAGCTCCTCCTGGATATATTGGTTACGAAGAAGGTGGTCAATTGACTGAAAAAGTGAGAAGACACCCCTACTCTGTTATTTTATTGGATGAAATAGAAAAAGCACATCCCGATGTTTTTAATTTATTGCTTCAAATTTTAGATGATGGACAAGTAACAGATAGTCTTGGTAGAAAAGTAAACTTTAAGAATACCATCATCATTATGACTTCAAACATTGGAGCTCGCCAAATAAAAGATTTTGGACAAGGAGTTGGTTTTAGCACTGCTGCTAAGAAGGCAAACGCAGATGAATATGCAAAAGGCGTTATACAAAGTGCCTTGAAAAAAGCTTTTGCACCTGAGTTTTTAAATCGAATTGATGATATGATGATTTTTAACTCTTTATCAAAAGAAGATATTCATAAAATTATTGACATTGAGTTAGAAGGTCTTTATAGTAGAACCAAAGAAATGGGCTTTACGGTTCAAATTTCTGAACCTGCTAAAGATTATATTGCTGATAAAGGATATGATTCCGACTATGGAGCACGCCCATTAAGCAGAGCGATTCAAAAATACATTGAAGATCCATTAGCTGAAGAAATCATTCAATCTCGATTAACAGAAGGTGATTTAATCAAAATCAATTTTGATAAAGAAGCGAATGAAATAAAAATTGATATTGAAAAAACGGCTAAATCAATTTCTTCTAAGGAAACGAAAGCTTTAGATAAACCTAAGGACGAATCAAAAGAAGAAAACAATTCATCAGAAAAAGAAGAAAAGGCTGAGGAATAGCCCGTTTTTAAATGAATAAAAAAGGCATGACAAAGTCATGCCTTTTTATTTAATAACAGTTAGTGCCCCTTTTCTTACGTACTTTCCTGTAACTATATAGTAATAAGAGCCTGCCGGTACAATTTCTCCATTATATTTTCCATCCCACCTAAAGTCTAGGTCAGTACTTTGAAAAATTAATTCTCCCCAACGATTAAAAATGGTGATTTCAAAAGCAAAATACTCTGAATGTTTGACTAAAAAGAAATCATTAATACCATCACTATTTGGAGTAAATGCATTAGGTATAAAAAGCAATTGATCTGGAGCCGGAAATATATCTATTAGTTTAGTTATAGCGTCTTTGCAACCTTCACTATTTTCAACCTTCAATTCTACAGGAAATGAACCTTCTGAAGGGAACGTAAAAGATGGGTTTCTTAAATTGGATGAATCCAACTGATCAAAATACCATTTGTTGCTTCCAAGTCCATTATCCAAAGAAGTAAAATGAACTGTTAAGTCACTATATTGATAAGTAAAATCTGCAACAACTTTTGATACACTAACTTGAATAGTAATTAAACTATCACATTTATTAGGATTCGTTTTTTGAATAGAGAATGAGGTATCTGAGCTAACTAGGACATTTCTTATTAATATCGATTCTCCTTCACAAATCTCATAGTTCTCAGTATTTGTCAGGTTTTGATTTACAGTTAAGGTTGTTACCACAATACTATCACAACCATTCTGATCAATTAGCGTATCCCTATAAACCCCGGCAGTAGAAACAGGCTTACCTCCTAATTGGATTATTTCACCTTCACAAATCGATTCGCTTTTACTGAATTCATTCTTCGGCCTAATTTGAAGATTCAATAAAACAGCTGTATCACATTGATTTGTTATTTCTAAGGTATCTCTATAGTCTCCTGAGTTATTCAACAAAACTCCAAAAAAGTTATAACTTTCTCCAAAGCATAAGGTAACAGTATCTTTTCTTTCTGCCAGTTGAGTTACATTTAATCTGAGATTAATAATTGAATCACAGTCGTTTGGAATGACAATGGTGTCTTTATAATCTCCGGCTACAGTTAAGTTTTTACCATCAAAAGCATAAGAACTACCACTACAAATGGAAACGGTATCAAATTTAGTTTTATAGGGTTTTTGCGAAATATTAATAATAAATATACTGTCGCAACCATTGCTCAATTTTGGAATGGTGTCTCTATAGGTGCCAATAGAAGTATAGTTTTTACCATTAAAAGTAAAAGATTCCCCTGCACATAACTCCTCATTTAGGATAGTTTGTGAACGTTGAAGTACCGATAGATTAATGTTTTTGATTGTATCGCATCCAGTGGGTGAAGAAGCTGTTGTTTGAAAAGTACCACTGTTTTTTCTCCACACTCCATTTATCAGTAAGCTATCTCCTTGACAAATTGTTCGATTTTCGTTACGAGTAGGTTGAGTGAAAGTAAAGTTTCCTGAACTAAGACATGCAGCAGGTAAATTATTCCATCCTGTAACTGGTGTTGTAGAGTTAGTTGGCCAAGAGTTTGGGCCTGAACCCGAAGTATTTGTGTAACGAAAGCAATTATCAGGTTTCCTGACAATTTTTCTTTTTTCCAAAGAACTACTTGTACCAGGGAAGTTGGGCATGCCAAGAAAACCGACAGCATTAATCATGTCAACCCACTGATTACCAGGGCCAAAAGTCAAAGCAACGGCATCATTTGAGTTTACGCCTTGCTGAGCAAAAGGAATTGTAATATTTGGACAAGAAGATTGCCCTGAATATTGGTCCAACGAATTAGCAGCTATGATACAGGCGCCAGAAGCTAATGAGCCTGATAATTGAACTGAAGGAGCTCCTATAGGGTTTGTTGTCGAACCGTTTGCAAATTGTTGAATGTAATAATTACTTAAATTAATAGTACTTGGAGTCGGGTTACAAATTTTTATTGCAAAACCTGACCCCCCATTATCATCCACATACTCAACAATAATCAGGTCATCCAATTGTGCTTTTGCGCCAAAAAAGGACAGCAAACTAACGGCAAAAAACATGGCTTTTTTCATGCCGCAAAAATTTGCATTCATAAAATTTTAGAGAGACTTTCTGTGTTAAACTTGCATTAAATGTAAAGCAACTTTTTGCATTACTCTTCCATAAACCGATCTATCACTTTTCGGCTTACACCAGTGGCTGAAAAACCACCATCATGGAAAAGATTTTGCATAGTCACATACTTGGTTAAGTCACTAAATAAACTAATGCAGTAATTAGCACAATCTAAAGCACTCGCGTTTCCAAGAGGCGACATCTCTTCTGCATAATTGATAAATGCATCAAATCCTTTTACTCCACTACCTGCAGTTGTAACTGTTGGCGATTGAGAAACGGTATTAATTCGAACATTTTTTTCTGTCCCGTAATGATATCCAAAACTTCTAGCAATTGATTCCAATAATGATTTTGCTTCTGCCATGTCATTGTAATCAGGGAAAACGCGTTGAGCAGCAATATACGTTAAAGCAACCACAGAGCTCCATTCATTCAAGGCATCCATTTTTTTGGCAACTTGTAGTGTTTTATGAAGTGATAATGCAGAAACATCTAAGGTCTTGTGAAACCAATCATAATTTGTATCGTCGTAGCTTTTCCCTTTTCTAACATTGGGAGACATTCCAATCGAGTGCAAAACAAAGTCAATTTTACCACCAAGTATCTCTTGTGATTTCGTAAATAAGTTTTCCAAATCTTCTACTGAAGTTGCATCAGCAGGAATTACTTCAGCATTACAATGGTCTGCTAATTTTTGAATCTCTCCCATTCTCATTGCAATTGGTGCATTGGTTAAGGTGAAAGTTGCACCTTGTGCTTTCGCTTGCTCTGCTACTTTCCAAGCAATGGATTGGTCGTTTAGCGCTCCAAAAATAATTCCTCTTTTTCCTGATAGTAAGTTATTAGACATAATCTCAATTTTAGTGCAAATAAAGTGATTTATTATGCATTAATTCAATAATTCTTTAGCGTTGTTTAAAGCTGCTTCGGTGGTTTTTTTACCACTTAGCATTTTCGCAATTTCTACAATTCTTTCCTCTTGAGAAAGAATTTTCAATTTCGTTTGGGTTTGATTATCAATCGTTTCTTTATATACAAAATAATGTTGCTTCCCTTTTGCGGCAATTTGTGGCAAATGTGTAATCGAAATTAACTGTCTTAATTTTGCTAACTCACCTAACACATCCCCCATTTGGTCTGCTACTTCTCCTGAAACACCGGTATCTATTTCATCAAAAATAATCGTGGAAAGACCATTTTCTTTACCGAGCAAAGCCTTTACTGCTAAAACTAATCGTGAAATTTCACCACCCGAAGCGGAATCAGCAATTCTTTGAGGTTCAACGCCTTGATTGGCTGAAAACAAAATTTCAAAGTCATCTATGCCTTTTGAAGAAGGAGAAGCTAATGTGGATTGATTTACAGCAAGCCTAGCATGACTTATTCCTAATCGTTGAAGTGTTTTTTCAACTTCATTTTTTAAGGTAGGAAGTACTTTTTCTCTGCTGAAAGTTAATTCTTTGGCATTTTCCAAAAGTTCCTTTTCTGCAGAATTCAGTTCTTTTTGTAACTCTAAAATATCATCATCAACATTTTGAACTGCAGCTATTTTTTCTGCTAATTCTTGATGAATTTGAATCAATTCATCAGCATTTTCTAGAAAATGTTTTTTCTGTAATCTATTTATCTCAGCAAGTCGCTCATCTACTGATTGCATGCGCTGCGGATCAAAATCAAAATCATCAAATTGCATCGATAAATCTCTTCTAATATCGTCCAACTCAATCTTGCAAGAATGAATCCTTGTTTCAATTTCTTTTAACTGAGGAAGGTATTTTGAATTATTTTGAATCAATTGTAATAGCGCATTTAATTGATCAAGCAAACTTCCTTCCTCAGATTCAAGTAGCTGTTCAATTCCTTGTTGATTCGAAATTATTTCTTCTCGATTAGCTAATGACTCCTGTTCAATTCTTAAGGCTTCTTCTTCCCCTTCTTGATATTTCAGACTTTCTAATTCACTCCATTGAAACTGCCAAAACTCCAATTGATTTTTAGATTCTTGACTTTCCGCTTCTAATTTTTGAAGACTATTTTTTATCGACTGAAACTTTAAAAAAGATTGAGTATATAATTTCAGCTCTTTTTTGTTTTTCGCTAAGGAGTCTATTACCCGTAGCTGAAAATCAGCATTGTTAATTTGAAGTGTTTGATGTTGAGCATGTATATCGATTAAAAATGCACCCAACTCTTTCATTAAACTTAATGTTACAGGTGAGTCATTAATAAAGCTTCTGCTCTTTCCTGAAGGACTAATTTCTCTTCTAAGTATCGATTCTTCCCAATAGTCTAATTCATTTTCATCGAAAAAAGCCTCTAATTTTAGCTCTTTGATATTGAATTCAGCTTCAACTATGCACTTTTTATCTTTTTCTTTTAGGGTACTATGATCAGCTCTTTCACCGAGCACTAATTTTAATGCTCCTAACAGTATTGATTTACCGGCACCTGTTTCACCTGTAATAACACTCAGACCTTGATCAAAATGAATTTTTAGGTCCTTGATAAGTGCAAAGTTTTTTATCTTAAGGCTGCTTAGCATAGTACAGTTGACGAAAAATCAATTTATAGACTTACTTATTTTTCCTAAGTTTTTCATAGTTGTTGGCATTACCGGGGTCTATGGTAATTAGAAGCTCAGTTATTTCAGTAATCTCTTGCGGATTGGCTTCTTCGTATAAATTGACTACCTCTTGCATTTTAGCATTAAAAAACGCTTGAAGGTTATAAGAAGAGGGATTGACATTATGAATCGCTTTTAAGCCTTTCAAACTTTCAGAAATTTTTCTTCTTGCCTTAATCATATTCTCTTGCATAACATCCATCCCTAGGCGATGATATTCGTAGTAGGTTTTACGCAGGGGTTTAAAGCGTGCGCTCAAAGTATTTTCAATTAACCAATATCTATTTTTCTGTTCTTCAAAAGCTTTCCAACCAGATTCCGAAGAACTTTGTGCACTATTCACAATTCTTTGAGCTTCTTGTAAATAGGGTGTTCCACCTTCTAAGGCAAATGAATCGTAGTCATAGCCTAAAATCATGTATAAATAAAAAGCTATAATTGAAGACAATTCACCACTATATGTACCAGGGTTAAATAGCAAAGGCTCAAACTGACTGTATGTTATTACAAAGTCATTGTCCTTAATATTCATGATTGGTGTCTTGTAATCTGTGTTAAAAACAGGTCTAGATGCTTGAATTTGAATATTTCCACTAAATTGATTGGTGCTAATTCGCTCATTTAGGGTGATAAATATGCTACAATCAATCCTTTCAAAAGCTTCATATTCATCTTTTGTCCATTTCCTTCCATTCACAAAGTTGAAAATAGCCTTCTCCATTTCATCAAAAATGACACGTTCACTACCACTTATTTGTCTGGAATTAATATCGACAACACAATTGAATTCTTGCGCTTTTAAGCTTAATGATAAACAACTAAATAATATTATTACAACTACCCTAAACATTTCAATTCGATTTCGTTTATCAAATTATTGGCCACTTCTTGCTTACTCATTAAATCCGTTTTGTGAATTGTTCCGTCCTTATGAATGAAATTTACTTGATTGGTATCATAGCCAAAGCCAGCACCTGAATCTTGCAATGAATTCAAAACAATTAAATCCAGATTTTTTGTCAACAACTTTTTCTTAGCATTTTCTAATTCATTTTCAGTTTCTAAGGCAAATCCCACTAAAATCTGAGCATTTTGTTTGTGCTCACCTAACCATTTTAAAATGTCGGTCGTTTTTTGAAGCTCAATAGTTAATGAAGCGTCATCTTTCTTAATCTTCTGACTTGCTTTATGCATCGGTGTATAATCGGCAACTGCAGCAGACATAATTATGCAATCTGCATTCTTAGAGTGACTTTTCATCCTTTCTAGCATTTCATGAGCGCTTTTTACTCCTATAACTTCAACTCCCTTAGGATGATTCAAACTAGTTGGACCAGAAACTAAAGTTACTCTTGCTCCTCTTTTTTGAAATTCTTCAGCAATTGCATAGCCCATTTTTCCTGAACTATGATTTCCAATAAATCGCACAGGATCTAATTCTTCATAGGTAGGACCTGCTGAAACTAAAACGTTTTTGTCAGCCCAAACAGAATTTATGCTTTGCTCAAGAAACTCAATAATATTTTCGGGCTCAGCCATTCTGCCTTCACCTTCTAAGCCACTGGCTAACTCGCCTTTTTCTGCTGGTATTATAAAATCACCACCTTGAGCAAGTTTCTCTAAATTAGCTTTTACGGTAAAATGTTGATACATATCTAAATCCATAGCAGGTGCAAGAAAAACTGAATTTTCCATGGAAAAGTATGTAGCCAAAAGAACATTATCACAAATGCCATTTGCCATTTTAGCAATGGTATTTGCCGTAGCCGGGGCTAATAAAAAAAAGTCAGCCCATTTGGCTAACTCTACATGATTATTCCATTCACCGTTCGATTTATTAAAATACTCAACAGTTACCGGATTTTTAGATAAGGTAGATAAAGTAAGAGGCGTAATAAAGTTTGTTGAATCAGGGGTCATCAACACCTTTACATTAGCCCCTTTTTTTATCAATAATCTGCAAAGAGCAGCAGATTTATAGGCAGCAATACCAGCACTTACGGCTAGCAATACATTTTTGCCTGTTAACATTTTTAGTCTTCAATGTCTTTTGAAGGGTCTCTAAAGTAAGTCTCGTCATTCAAATACTCATGTAAAGACAGTGAGTTTGGCTTTGGAAGACTTTCATAAAACTTAGAAATTTCAATTTGCTCTCTATTTTCAAAAACTTCATCCAAATTATCTGAAGTTGTGGCAAACTCAGCTAATTTAGAGTTTAACTCTTCTTTCATTTTAACACTAATCTGGTTCGCTCTTTTTGAAACAATAGCAATTGCTTCATAAATGTTACCAGTTTTACCATCAATTTCAGCAACATTTCTTGTAACTGTTGTATCTGGTGCGTCTATTTCTTTATAATTCATTTTTATCTGGATTTTCTTCTACAAATTGTTCTTTAGCTCTAATAATTCTAGCATATATGGTTTCGGCCTCATTGACTTGATTACCGTCTGCAAAATTATCAATAAAATCATAATAAGCCTCAATCCCTTTATTAAAGCGCTCTAACTTTTTTTCATCAATACTTTTTATGGCTAATTCATAGTATGATTTTAAAATTAACATTTTGATTTCCTCTTCAAATATGGAATTCGGATAATCTTGCAATGTATTCTCTAAAGCTACTATGGCAGCTTTGTACTGCTTAATTTTATAGTACTGTTTGCTATTTTCAAAATCTTTAGTTTCAAGCTTTAATTGCAGTTCATCTACCAAATGGTTAGCACTATCCACCAAAGGACTTTTTGGGTAAGTATTTACAAAAACTTGAAGTTCGTCTATTGCTTTATAGGTTGGCTCTTGATCTAAAGAAGGAATTGGTGAGTCCAAATAATTACAATAAGCACTCATAAATAGTGCATCTTCAGCAAACTCACTTAATGGGTAGGTTCTAGCGTATTGCTTAAAATGATATGCTGCTTGGATATTGTAATTCAAATAATAGTTAGCATAGCAGTAATAATAGTAGATTTTTTGACCTTTATCTGTACCTCTATATAAAGGGATTAGCTCTTCCAGCAAAGGCATTGCTTTTAAATAGTCACCCTCTACGTAATACTCAACTGTTTTCTGGTATTTTAATTCCGGGTTAGGGCTTTTCAATACTTTATTGTATTCGCTGCAAGCGGAAAGAATAAGTATCACTAAAAGACCAAGGATCCATTTTTTTTGCATGGGCACAAAAGTAGCTTTTTTCATTATGCCTTTAAACATGATTTTTTAGCCATTAACGAATATTCACTTAATTAATAGTAGAATGTTGAAAAGAGACTTTTATTGTAAGGATAGAAAGCGAATATGCCAATACTTTTGTTTCAAATTTTAATTTGTTAGACAGTTATGAAATACATATCCCTTTTTTCAATTCTATTTATAAGTCTAGTTCAGTTTAGTAAAGCGCAACATACCTTGGTGCTCAATTCTGGAGAAAAAATAGAAGGAGTTGTAATTGAACTTCAAAATGATATCTGGACAATGGTCGTAGATGGTAAAGAGAAAAAAGTTCAAATGAAGGAAGTAAGTTCAGTCTTTTTTAAAGAGTATGTTCCTTATGATGGTACTTACATTCCTGATACCAAAGAAGAGGTTTTAGAAGTAGATGGTTTTACAGTAAAGTATCAGCTAAAGGATAGAAAACTGATTAAAAATCCTGAATTATCAATTGGTTCAGAAGATCATGGGACAGTGGTAGTTAAAATAACTGTTGATAAATATGGAAATGTAAGAACAGCAGAACCGGGTGCTTCAGGCTCAACTACATCGAGTAATTACCTTTATGTAAAAGCCCAAAGAGCTGCTAAGTCTGCCAAGTTTAATGAATACCTTAAAGGCCCTATAATGACAGAGGGGACCATTACCATTGTTTATTAAAGACTAAAAATGAAACGTAATACTCTATTTTTTCTATTCTTTTTAATCGTTAGTGTAGCTGCAAAAGCTCAGCTTGACAAACCACATTTTATCAGTTTAAATGTAGGCTCTAATTTGCCCTTAGCTGACTACAAAGAAGTTGATAGTGTGGCGACAGGAGCAGCATCAAATGGAATTTACTACAGCTTTGAGACAGCTGTTTACTTAAATAAATTCTTTGGGATAGGTGGAAGTGTTGGAACCTTCACTAATAATGTAAACGAAGATGATATCGTAAAACAAGTGGAAAGTGATTTAGGTACAAACCAAGAATATGAAATAAATAGCAGTGATTGGGTAAATTCTTACTATTTAATTGGCCCTTATTTTAGCTTTGGTGGTGAACGGCTTATTGTTGATTTCAAGTTCCTTGCGGGTTATATCAATTCTCAAAAACCATTAATTGATATTCAATCAGATAAAAATGGTACTTCCGTTGTAAGTAAAAGTGAAGAAAGCAGTTCAGCAAGTTTTGGGTTTGGTTATGGCCTACACTTAAGAATTAAGCTTATTGGTAAGCTAGGGTTACGCTTAAATGCGGAAGGTTTTTCTACAAAACAAGAGTTTGATAGTAAAATAGAAGCAAACAGTAACGGTACAACACAAACCGAAAAAATTACTCTGGAAAAAGAAATTCAAGCACTTAACCTAGGAGCTGGATTAGTACTTACCTTTTAATGAAGATAATTTATAAAATAGCATTCAGATTGTGTAAAGTATTATTCCCATCATATATTAAGAGAGACTTAACGAAGCTGAATAAATTAGATCAAGCCATCATTGGTATTCGCTATTGGCTTTCAGTTAGGATACTTTCTTAATTATGGTTGAGGCATGCTTGAGCCCAAGCTATGGAAACTCATAAAGTGAGTTTTACCTTTCTGAATATTTACTTCAAAGTTGATAGTATCATTAGATTGATTGCTATTGTTCACAATCAACTTTAATTGGTGAAAACCAGTATCTAATGGCAATTTCTGATAGTAAATGCTATGTGGTAGTGATTGCCAATTTCTAGTGTCAGCTTTTTCGGTAACTGCGTTAATAATACTCACTAAAGAGCCTAACTCTTCATTTTCTTTTCTTACTGCTGCTTGAGTGGCTTGCTTTATTGCTAATCTTCCTATAGACTTAGCCAATTCTCTTGCCAATCGATCTTGTAATGTTGATTTAGCTATGGAATTGATATTCTCTGCTAATTGTAAATCTGACTTGATTGTGCTATCAATATAAAGTTTCGCACTCGAAGCTAAAGGTTCGCGACTATTGTATTTAGGAACTGCCAAACGGATAAAATTTAAATCACCAAAATCTGCTGCTGATTGATTATTAGCCGCTGCGTTATAAGGAATGCTAAACCCTTCTGCTTCGTTTGCAAAAGTGAACATCCCTCCTTCTCCTTGCAAAGTTGAAAGATTCAATGAAAATTCACCTTTAACTGGACCTAATCCATTTAACCAGAAAAACACTAATTCTCCTCCAGTATGATCAGTTCTTTCATACTTCAGATTAAACGTATCTTGATATTGCTCTAATTCTTGCCGAAAGCCATTAAATGCGGCCATTCTTATCAAGTCTTTTTTAAGTTGATCTGGACAGTTTACTTGGAAGTCTTCGTTATACGAATTAGAGTATGTTTCATAAGCATTACGATAAGCAATAAAGGCATCATTATAATTTCCTTTTGCTTCATAAATCATTCCCATCAAATTTTGGGCGAATGCATCTTGCTTGTATCGATTCTTTTTGTCTTCATACTTATCATTAAGCTCATTCAACTTAATGTTTACACGCCTAATTTCAATGAGAGCATCATCCAATTCATCTAATTGAATAAAGTTTAAAGCTTTATAAAAATGGATAAGCACTACCTCAAAATCCTCCCCTCTGTAAGGTCTTAACATAGGGTTGGCTACCATTTCGACAAAATCACCTGAGAAGTTTTTTCTATAATCTTGAGTAAAAAGATATGCTTCTTCAAAGTAATAGTTGCTTTCTTGAAAGTTTCCAAGCATATGTTCAACTACACCTCGATCAAGGAAGTATAATAGGCGATCTTTCTTTTCGGCTTGTTTGGCATTGTTTTCCAAGTACTTTTTGGCCTCTTCAATATGACCGAAAGCAAATTTATTTTGAAATTGAGTTTGCTTCTGATAGTATGTGGCACAAGCAGATAAAAGAAATATCGCCATGAATACAATGGCGATATTTACAATAGATTTCATGGAAATTTATTCTACTACTTTTTTGATCTTTTTGTCACCAATCCAAACTTTCTCGTTTGTTTCTAGATTGGTTAATTCCAAGTCAGTTTGATAATAAACAACTTTCATTTTGTTATTTGAATCCACTATGGAATTTACTACACCTTGAAGCATAAAGTCTGCTCCTAATTCTTTACCCCATCTTGCCGCAGTTTCTTTAGAAGCAAATTCGTTTTGATCAGCACGTTCTTTACGCAACTCTTCCCTTGCGTCACCTGCTTGTACAAGTCTAACTTTTCCAGAATTCAATATTGACTTTTCAATATCCTTTATATAAGTTTCAGTAGCAATGTGCTCATGACTTTTATTTCTTACTAAACCCACAATAACCACTGGTCTTCTACCGGTTCCTTTTTCAAACTCTTCCAACCATGGGCGAGCTAACATATCGCTAACCATTTCTTCAGCAACCAAACGAGAGTCGGTTTCATTCCATCTTCCACTTAAATCGATTACTGCATCTTCTTCAACTCGAGTCACTTGCTTTGTGTTGTTACAAGCTGAAAAGCTTAATCCTAAAGTTAATACAGCTGTTGCTATTGAAATCCTATTTAGTTTCATGATCAAGTGTTTATTTGGTTTTGGGTGCTTATTCAATTACTGTGCCAATTTAAATTTAATTGACCGGATAAAGGTAAAATCAAGCTTTTATATATACTACAAAATGAAAAAATATTTTTTATGAATTTGCTGCGTTTCAATTCGCTTACAGCAGCTCAGTTTTCGTAATTTCGGGCCTTAATGAAGCTACTCTATCCTGAATTTCTCTTGGCACTAGCCGCATTAATAATTCCCATATTAATTCATCTTTTTAATTTCAGAAAGTACAAGCTCGTTAAGTTTTCTCAAGTACGCTTTTTAAAAGAAATTCAACAACAAACACAATCAACTTCCAAATTGAAGCACTTGCTAGTGCTAATAAGTCGTTGTTTGTTTATTACAGCTTTGGTAATTGCATTTTGTCAACCCTATTTATCAATAAACCAAACTAATCAAATAGCAGGTAAAAAAGGGATTAGTATTTACATAGATAATTCATTTTCTATGCAAGCCAATTCTGAAGAAGGTCAATTATTGGATGTTGCAAAAAACAAAGCCATTTCAATATTAGATGCCTACCAAGTAACTGATCAATTTCAAATTATATCCAATAACTTTTCGGCTAATGAACAACGATGGCTAAGTAAAGAATCTGCCATTGAAGCAATTCAAAACATAGATTACAATTCGAATCCGCGCTCATTAAGTGAAGTAATTTCAAGAACAAATTCACTTTTTGAAGAAGAAGATGACCTTACTCCAGTTCGTTACATAATTTCCGATAATCAGAAAAGCTTTTTCGATTGGGAGGCTATCCAAGATTCTATTACAATTAATTTGATTGGATTTGAACACTTATCTACATCATCGAATGTAAGCTTAGACTCATTAGCTTTTTCCAAACCATACCGGTCAATTACATCTACCGAAGAAATTAAGATGGTTCTTAAAAATTATGGAGAAACTGATATCGAACAGATACCGCTACAATTAAAATTAAACAACACACTTAAAGCACCTGCATTAGTTGACTTAAAAGGCAATGATAGTAGTCATCAAACCATTTCTTATCGAAATAGTAATGCAAAGTGGCAAAATGGAGTGGTGAGTATTCAAGATTTCCCAATTAATTATGATGATAGCTTGTTTTTCTCCTACCCCTTAATCCAATCCATCCAAGTACTTCATTTGTATGAAACAACTCCTTCAAATTCGATACGAAGATTATTCATAACAGATTCATTAATTCAATATTCTGCTAGCTCTATTTTTCAAGCCGATTTAGGCTCTTTAGCGCAAAATCAGCTCATCTTATTGGATGGAGTTGCAATCTTAAGTTCTGGGCTCCAAAATGCCTTAAAGGAATTTATAAAAGCTGGAAATACCATCTGTATTTTTCCAAGCTTAGATGCACAAACAGAGTTGAATTCATTTTTGAATTTGCTAAACATAGAAGGATATGGTACAAAACAAAAAACAAATGCTCGGATTAATGAAATAAACTTACAGAGTGTATTATTTCAAAATGTTTTTGAAGAAAGACCCAGTCAATTAGATTTGCCTCAAGTGAATGAGTTTTTAGCGTTTAAATCAAATCAGCTTTCAAATCATGAATTCATTTTACGTCTCAATAACGCTAAAGATGTGCTCCGCAAGTTTGAATATCAAGAAGGTAGTGTCTATCTATTTGCATTTCCTCTAAATGATTCGGTATCTAATTTTTCAAAACATGCCATTTTTGTTCCAACACTCTTTAACATGGCTTTGCAAGCTGTAAAAAGTGAGTCTCCTTTGAATTTTATGGATCAGAAATACATTACAATAAATAGCACTTCAAAAACGGAAAGCCCATTCAAGTTTGTTAAAAACAAGTTTGAAACAATTCCAAAACAACGAAAAAATGGAACTAAAGTCACTCTTGAAATAGATGAATCTATACTTCAAGCAGGACACTATAAAGTTATGCAAGACAATAATTTAATAACTTATGTCGCATTAAACTATAGTCGTTCAGAATCTAAAATGGATAGATATACCCATGAAGAAATAGAAAATTTAGTTCAGCAATTACCCATTCAATTTCAATGGTATAATGCATCTAATGAATCGTTGACAAAAGCAATCAATGAAGAATTGATTGGCACCTATTTATGGAAGTATTTTATCGCATTAGCTTTATTATTTTTGGCTATTGAAATAGCGCTTCTTCGACTTATAAAATGATATTATGAATCTACTTATAAAGGCTGCAAAACTAATCGATGAACAAAGTAAATATCATCTAAAAGTCGTTGATATTCTCATTGAAAAAGGAAAGATTAGTCAAATAGCCAAGACGATTAAAAAAGAAGGAGTTGAAACCTTTGAAGCTTCCAATCTGCATGTTTCAAACGGATGGATTGACTTACACGCTCAATTCCATGATCCGGGAAATGAACATAAGGAAGATTTTGAAAGTGGTATGAAAGCCGCTGCAAAAGGAGGCTTTACTCGAGTTTGTATTTCGCCTTTAACAGAACCTGTAAAAGATACTAAGTCAGCGATAGAATACGTCATTAACAAAAGCAAAGCCACTTTAGTTGAACTTCTACCCTATGCTAGTATTTCAAAAAGTGCAAAAGGAGAAGAATTAGCAGAGCTTTACGATATGAAAGAAGCTGGTGCTGTTGCTAACTTTGATGGTAAAAACTCTATTAAAAACCCAAATTTACTACACCGAGCACTTCAGTATAGTCAAGCTTTTGATGGACTAGTTATCAACTTTCCACACACTGAAGAGTTAGCATCTTCAGGAGTAATGAATGAAGGTGAAAGTAGTACACATCTTGGTTTGAAAGGAATTCCTGAGCTAACAGAAGAATTAATGGTTTCAAGAGATTTATACTTGCTGAGACATGCCGGAGGTAAATTACATTTCGCTACTATTTCTGCTAGCGATGCATTGACTTTAATACAATCAGCTAAAAAAGAAAAGCTGAAGGTTAGCTGTGATGTTAGTGCCGCCCATTTACTTTTAAGCGATGACTTACTTAAAGATTTTGATAGTCGATTAAAAGTGATTCCACCTTTTCGTTCCAAAGAAACTATTAAACAACTGATTAAGCATCTGAAAAATGGCACCATTGATGCCATTTGCTCGGATCATCAGCCTGAAGATATAGAAAGCAAAAAGAAAGAATTTGATCATGCTGCATTTGGTATTATTAATCTACAAACTGCATTTGCAGCCGCCAGAACAGCAACCCAAAAACAATTATCTATCGAAGAATTAATTCCGTTGTTTACAACGGGTCCATCTCGCCTTTTAGGCTTAGAACATAAAACGATAGAAGAAGGTAATTTGGCTAATTTGACCTTGTTTAATCCAGATGCAGAATATATTTTTGAGAAAGAACAAGTGGTTTCGAAATCACTAAACTCACCATTTTTTGGAATGAAATTAAAAGGAATGGTATATGGAGTAATTAATCGTAATCAAAAGAGCTTAAGTTAAAACCTTAATGTTGATGCTCTCTGCCTTTTATTTCTTGGCCTTCAATACTTTTTTGTAACTCCTTTTCTTGCTCTTCTAATTCTTCTTTTGAAATTTTTTGACCTAAAGTGGATAAATCAGGCTGACCTGCATCTACCCATGCTGTGTACCAAAGACTACCTACCATAATAATGGCTTTTCTCAACCTACTCTCAACCATATCCCCCATTCGGTTGTAATAGGTCAGCGCAAATTTTTGAGAGTATTGTCTCACCGTAGTTTGGCCTCTTTGTTCAAATGCGTATTTCTGATCGGAAGGAATTTTTCTAGTTAAATCTTTCTCTATAAAAAGCACTGAATCTAAATAGGAATGACTTTCTTCTACTGCATCCCAAATGGCATCTAAAGGACTACTGACATACTCGGAACGTCCTACCAAATAATCGTATTCATCAGCTGTTAATTCAGGAATTCTTGACTCCCAAAGTCCGTGAATACCTTTTTGACCTGTAAGTTGTCCATTATAATTCTCAGTAGTATGCAAGGGCACATGAGCATCGCCAATGTAATGCCCTAAATCTGCAGCAAGATGTAAAACACTATTCGCATTTTCTTCTTCAAAAGCTTTTGTTAACCGTTTCGTCATTAGTGCTACATGCCAAGGAACTATTCCATAAGCTTGGAGGGTATCTTCAGAGTATTTTTCTACAGCATCATACCACCTTCTAGGCATAGCTTCAAATGGATTTTCTCCATGATGTGCATAATGATCAATATCTATATAATGCCTTGGCGCCTCAACCTTTGTCGCATATCTGCGTTTATCCGGATCTGGGGCATGTGCGGTTAAAAATTCAATATTTGCTTTAAAAAAGCCAATCATCTCTGGTGGAAGTGTAAAAACTGCCATTCTATTAATTCGCTTGTGCCCATAAAAACCCCATGACTGAAATAAAACAGCCAATGAAAGCAGGAGACAAATACGAAAGAAATAGTTAATCTTCATCCGGAACAATTAAAGCATTCCCTTGAAATACGGGCACTTTATTTATGATACTTTCTTGTAAACAATAGCGAATATCCTCCTCCAAATCTAAACGTTCTAATCTTCTTCTATGTGAAGAATCTTTTAAGAAATTGTTTAAATCCCCTTTTGCCATTTCATACATATGGCAAGCTGCTAGTGAAGAGTCAGCCAAACCGGTATAAATCGGATTTTCTTTAAGTCTGTGTATAACTGCTCCAGCAAATAAAGAATCTTCTAAATTGTATCTATCTTTCCAACCTGCGCATAAAAGAATGATATTCTTATTTAGCTTCTGCAAATAAGCACAAACAGCATCTAAATTCAAAAAAGAGCCAATAATTATGTTATCAGCCGCTTTTGCTCGCTCTATCGCTTTGGTTCCATTCGTTGTGGTAAGCACAACTTCCTTGCCTTTCATCACCGGGTTCATATAAGAAAACGGTGAATTTCCAATATCAAATCCTTCAACAATTTGACCATGTCTTTCGGCAGCTGCAATATAACCTTGAGCTTGGTATTCTTTTGCCTCCTCTACTGATGAAACGGGAATAATTTTCTGAACTCCATGTTCAAAGGCTGTACAAATAGCAGAAGTAGCACGAAATATGTCAATAACAACAACTACGCAATTTTTACTGCTGTAATAAACCGGAAAAAGTGCGGGTGAATAACAAACTTCTATTTTTCGTTGGTGTGGTAATTCTGTCGTTTCCAAAATTATACGAATGGCAATTTTACTACTTCAGCTTTTAGCTGTTTATTTCTAACTTCAATATAAATCTCTTGTCCCAATTTTGATAATTCCTTAGTAACATAACCCATACCAATTCCCACTTTTAAGTTAGGAGAACTTGTGCCTGAAGTTACTTTTCCAATAGGCTCACCATTTTCATCAACAATGGTATAATCTTGTCTTGGAATTCCGCGATCAATCATTTTAAAAGCAACCAGTTTTCTTTCGATTCCTTCTTCTTTTTGCTTTTTCAATAAATCTGAATCAATAAACTCTTTGGTAAACTTGGTAATCCAACCTAAACCTGCTTCAATTGGTGAAGTCGTATCATCAATGTCATTTCCATACAAGCAGAACCCTTTTTCAAGTCGTAATGTATCTCTTGCACCTAAACCTGCAGGTTTAATACCCATTGGTTCACCTGCTTTCATAACAGCATCCCAAATAGAGTTTGCATGCTCGTTATCAAAGTAAATTTCAAATCCACCACTTCCGGTATAACCTGTTGCTGAGACTAATACATTATCAATTCCTGCAAAAGTCCCTTTTTCAAAGGTGTAATATTTCATATCACTCAGATTGATAGCGGTTAAACTTTGCAATGCTTCAACTGCCTTTGGGCCTTGAACAGCCAATAAAGTTGTTCGCTCAGAAATATCTTGCATATCTACTCCAAATTCATCCTGACTCTTAATCCAATTCCAATCCTTTTCAATATTAGAAGCATTAACAACCAACATAAACGTTTCTTCTGCTAGCTGATATATCAACAAATCATCAACTATACCGCCTCGTCCGTTAGGCATGCATGAATATTGAATCTTTCCAGGGCTCAACTTTGAAGCATCATTGGTACTGATTTTTTGAATCAAATCAATGGCGTGTTTACCTTTTAAAATAAACTCACCCATATGAGATACATCAAATACACCAACACTATTTCTTACTGCCATATGCTCATCTGTTAAACCGGTATATTGTATCGGCATTTCATAACCTGCAAATGGCACCATCTTGGCTCCTAATTCAATATGCTTATCCTTTAATGATGTACTTTTTAATTCTTCCATAGTTTTAATCTAATCTGTCAATTCTTTAAAGTAACGCAAATAATTTTCTCTTTGCGCAACCACTGAATATTTATCTATTACTGTTTTACGAGCAGCAAGGCCCATTTTATTTCTTATCTCTTCTGATTCAATCAAATGGCTTAGTTTTTCAACCCACTCTTCTGTGGTCTCAGCATAATACCCATTAACTCCATCTTGTATGATTTCTCGATTAACGCCAACAGGTGATACTATTGTAGCTGATTCCATTGCCATATATTGTAAAGCTTTAAAACCACACTTTCCCCTACTCCATTCATCATCTGTAAGCGGCATAATTCCAATGTCTATTTCTTCCAGTTGTTGAATCTCTTTTTCCTTATTCCACTTTTCATTTACAACCTCTAAATCTGCTACTTCCCAAGGGTGATCACAAATAATTTTAATCCAAATTTCATCTCTATTTCGCTCTTGAATTATCTTTAAGGCTTCCTTGATATCGTCCAAATATCGTCTAGTTGTATCTGTCCCTGTCCAACCAATGCAAATTTGTTTATGCCTCTTTTCTGAACTTCTTTTATGATATTCTGTATCAATGGTGGTAGGTACAATTTTTACATTTTTGCAATAGGCAGAGGCATGCTTGGCAAGATATGCGTTACCTGCAAAAACCATATCAACCAAAGGTAAAACTTGATTGACTTTATCCGTTCTTTTTAATTTACTTAAATGTTTGTTGGCAGTAGAAACATTGGGAAGCCAAATGGCGTCATCAAAGTCAAAAATTACCTTTGCTTTACTTTTGGCAAAAAGTTTCTCATACTTTATACTACCTGTTAGAAGGGCTTCTCTGAAAATAAAAATGAGATCATATTCATTAGCCCTTTCAACATCTTTGGCTCTAATATTGCGCGCATTTAACTCAATGGAAGCTTTTTTAAGGTAGTTGCCTTTGGAGTACAAAATTTCATCATCTTCTTGAGAAATGATGTTTGATAATTCACAATCAAAACCATTTTGAGTGAGAAAATTCAAGTATTGCTCAAATCGAAATCGTTGACCTGGGGACCTGCCCAAGCGATGATTTGCAATAAATAATACCTTCTTTTTACTCATTTATCCCCAAGAATATCGCTAGCCCATAAGGTTAGCTTCTATTTTGCAAAAGAACTAAAGATTTTCATAAACATGAGCATAGTTAGCTATTGCTTCTTGTAAAGAAAATCGCTTTAAGGCAACTGCTCTTATTACCTCAGATTTTGTTGAGTGATTAAGTAATTTTTGAACGGCATATTTCAAGGTAGAGTCTTCAAAATCATTAATAACTATACCACTTTCTTGATCACTTAGAATTTCATCGGTATCTCCCAATCCGGCATTAGCTACAATGGGCAATCCCATGCCCATAACTTCAGCCTGTTTGGTTGGTGAAACAGCCTTTCCTGTAAAAGAGGTAACGATGAAAAAAATAGAAGCCTGACTTAAGGAAATGAAATAAGGAATATCTTGATATGAGGAGGGCGCAATTATCAAATCATCTAAATGAATATCCAGCTTTTTTGCCTCTTCCTTAATATAGTCTGGGTTATGACGACTTATAAATAAAAATCGACTTGTTGAATTCTCTTCTTTTAACCATTTAAAAAAACGAAGCATATCGTGCAATCGATACCTTGTTCCTAATGAACCAATATAAGAAAGTATAAATTCATTTTCTTTTATTCCAAGTTCTTTTTTAAGTTGTTGGCGTTTAGTTTCATCTAAAGCATTGTAGTCAAAATGATCCAAGTCTGCTGCACAAGGAATTACTTGAACTTTCCCTTTTGTATTGAAATGATTCAGAATATGCTTTTTTGCATTCTCAGTTAATGAAATGATGTAATCCGCTTCTTGAAATAGAAATTTCTCCTTCTTTTTAAAGAAGTTATACATCCATTTATAAATTGGGTTATTTAGATCCCACAATCCTCCTTCAACTCGCTCATCAGCCCAAAATCCTCGAATATCAAATACCAATTTTGCGCTAGGAATTTTTATATTTTGAGCAATCATAGCAGGAATAATGGATCGGCAATGAAAAACATCAAATTCAATCTCTTTATACCAATTTGTAAGCTGCCTTTTTAAACGTCTTATATTAAGCAAAGTCCCAAGGATTGGAGGAGTATTTTGGTAAAAGGTATATCTCCAAGCTATGTTTTTATTTTGAAGCTTTTCTTCTACGATTTTTCCAAATTGTTGAAAATTCTCTCTTTTCTCGTTACTTAAAATATGAATGTTGTAGTCTCTTTCCGCTAAGCCTAAATAATAAGGCAAAATCTGAGATTGCCCCAAAGGGTCTGTTAAACCATCATAAGTGATAAAAAGGATTTTCTTTGAACTAGGTTTGATGTTTACTTCTGCCATTTCAAGAGCTTATCATTTCTTTTTTCCGATGGCATGCCAATATGGTGTATTGGGTGAAAATTGAATTTCATCCAAACCACAAGCTTTCATCATTTGTTCTATTTCAATTTTAGAGAACCGCTGCTCTAATGGTGTCCCAAATCGGTCTAACGAATCGTTTCTAATTACGAATGAAGATTTGCCCACATAATAACTTAAAGGCAATTTTTTCCAAAACTTTAATCCCAAAGATTTGGTTAAGCCTGCTAAAGCAACTAAAGGCATGTAGACCAAATAGGCAATCAAATCACAACTTAATTTTTTTAGTGTGGCAGGTAGTTTAGAAATTAAAAATCGAATACTATTCGATAAGTGAAAAAGCAGCTTGAATAAAAAACCACGATTATCCAAGCTATAATATAAATAGACTAAAAAGTATCCTCCCTTTTTCAGCTTTTTTACAGATGCTTGCATGGCTGCTTGTGTATCAGGAATGTGATGAAGTACGCCTAAAGAAAAGACAAAATCAAAAGATTCATCTGGAAATGGAATGGTATTAACACCAGCTTGACTAACTCGTATATTTTCCACTTTTTGAGCATTTTGAGCCGCAATAAAAACTGCCTTACTTGGGTCAATTGCTTCTACAAATCCGAACTTTTTAGCCGCATACAAAGACCACCTTCCACTTCCACAGCCAACATCTAAAGCCGTTTTATCTTTTCCAAATAAACTTGGATGAACTACATCAAAATACTCATCTCCAATTTGCTTGATTTCATCCTCTTCAAACGCATCAAAAGCTGTCCATTCTTCTCCAAAAGAATCAACTGTATCTTGATCTAAATTATCATCATTGGGGTCTAGAAAAAATGGAATCTCAATGCTTCCTTGTTTAGAAACACCATCAATTTCACGGTTATATTCAATCATGAATTTAAAAGAATTAGGAAAAGGTTAAGGATTTAACAATGGTAAATACTTTAGCGAATACAAATCCAATGGTAACTCCAAATAAACCACCAATTATCATGGCTAAAATAGTCACCAGGATGGTTTTTATAATCGCTTTAAAAACAGACTCATTAAAAAACTTTGCATATACCCAAGCTATAGCAACTATTGTAATGATGAAAGAAATAGTTCCATGCCAAAAAAGTCCATTTGGTAATAAAACAATAAAAATAAAAGGCCATGCTACTGCTAGTGAAAATCCATAGGCATAACAGTTTAGAATTAAGTGCTCTGTATAATTCTTCTTAAATCTTTTGTAAATTATTTGAGTACCTAAAGCATAAAATGGAATGGAAACTAGCATGATTAAAGTAAAGTACTTCTTTATCTGTTCTACTAGATTCTCTAACTTTTCTACCTCAATTTCAGACTTACCAGGCATAAATTGGCTAAGCTCTTGGGTTTCAAAAGCACCGGATGAAATGGTAATTATGGCTGAGATTGTTGCTACGATAAAAGCAAAACGAAATGGGTGAACATATCTTACTGTGGCTTTATTTAAATAGTCGTTTATAACGAGACCGGGTCTAAGCAATAATTGCCAAATGGTATAAAAAAACCCTTTTTCAAGATTTAAAATCTGTCCCAGTATCCAATTAACTGATTCCTTTATCGTAAATCGACCATCCATATATTTTTGTCCACAACGCGGACAAAAATAGCCGTCGTAAATAAATTGACAGTTCTGGCATTCCCGATCTGGTAGGTCTTTTAACTGTTCTAACTCATTTTGCGAAGGTGTAACCGACATAGCAGCAAATAAACGAATTTTGAGTTAAAGGTTTCTTTCTAAAAGTCTTAGATTTTCCAATGAAGAATCTTGAAAATCCAAATGAGAAACTTAAAAAGAAAGAAGACAATTTATATATTCTATGAGTAGACTTTCAACAGCATACTATTTGAACCCCGATGTAGTTGAATTAGCAAAGGATTTACTGGGAAAAGTTCTTTGTACAAACATTGAAGGAATATATAGTAGTGGAATTATTTGCGAAACAGAAGCCTATGAAGGAATTACTGATAAAGCTTCACATGCTTATGGTGGCAGAAGAACTCAGCGAACTGAAACACTCTATTCAAAAGGTGGAATTAGCTATGTTTATTTATGTTATGGCATTCATCATTTATTTAATGTTGTTAGCAATGTTCAAAACATTCCACATGCGGTACTAATTCGAGGCATTGTTCCTTTAGATGGAAAAGAACATATTTTAGTCCGTAGAAAATCAAAGAAGTTTCAAAAAAACAGCTGTATTGGTCCGGGTAAAGTAAGTCAAGCACTTGGCATTACCACACAGCAAAATGGACTATCTCTTCAAGATGATAAAATCTGGTTAGAAGATCGAAATATAATTCCTTCCACGAATAAGATAATATCCTCTAAAAGAATAGGCATTGATTATGCCCAAGAAGATGCAGACCTGTTATATCGCTTTGAATGCTTTGATTTTCAAGCAAAAAAAAATAATTTTCAAATCACTGATAATTGAAATACAAATCAATTCCTTACTTAATTTTAACCCTTTTCTATTTGAGTTTTAAAGCATGAAAAACACCTACTTTGATCTTATTGATCAGACTTATTATTTTCCACAAGAAGGCTTTGATTTAAAGAATGATAGCTTAACATTTCATGGTATTTCATTAAAGCATTTAATTGAGAAATACGGCACTCCTTTTCGATTTATTTATTTACCTAAAATTGGTGACCAAATCAAAAAGGCAAAAAACCTTTTTAATAGAGCCATTAAGCAGCACGGTTACAAGGGAAAGTATCATTATTGCTATTGTACAAAATGCAATCACTTTTCGCATGTGGTATCTGAGGCACTGAAGCATGATGTCAATTTAGAAACTTCATCATCCTTTGATATTGATTTGATTTTAAACCTTTGGAAAGAAGGAAAAATTGATCAGCAGAGAACCATTGTGAATAATGGGTACAAAACAGATGAATACCTTCAGAAGATTGTATATCTCATTGAAGCAGGCTTTGAAAACGTGATTTTAGTCTTGGACAGTATTTCGGAACTTAAAAGAGTAAAAAAATTAAAGTGTAGTAAGAAGATTAAAATTGGGATGAGAATGGCCATTAATGAAGAGCCGCAATCATCCTATTATACTTCTCGATTAGGTATTCGTTCAAACGAAATGCTAAAGTTCTTCCGAAAAGAAGTCAAAAACAATGAAATTGTTGAACTAAAGATGCTTCACTTTTTTGTTGATTCAGGGATTAAAGACAGTCTTTATTATTGGGGAGAATTTAAACGAGCTTTAAAACTATACTCTGAACTAAAAAAGGAATGTGATACCTTGGATTCCTTTAATCTAGGCGGTGGTTTACCCATTAGAAATAACTTAGGTTTTGATTACGATTACAATTACATGATTAATGAAATTGTAAAGAACATCAAGGAAGGTTGTGCCGAAGATAATATTCCTGAACCTGATATTTATACCGAATTTGGAAAGTATACCGTTGGTGAAAGTGGTGCCATTATTTTTAAAGTATTGGAATACAAAAAGCAGAACGATACCGAAAATTGGTACATCGTAGATAATAGTTTAATGAACACCATTCCTGATGCTTGGAGTATTCATGAAAAATTCATTTTACTGCCAGTTAATAAGTGGGACAAAGAGTACCAACGAGTAAACATAGGTGGCATTAGTTGTGACCATTCGGATTACTACAATTCAGAAGATCTCAATCAAGAAGTACTACTACCAAAACACGAAGGTTCTGAATCAGAACCCTTGTATTTGGGTTTTTTCCACACAGGTGCCTACCAAGATGCTATTAGTGGATATGGAGGCATAAAACATTGCTTGATTCCTTCACCAAAGCACATTATTCTTGATCGTGATGAACAAGGAAACATAGTAGATTATGTATATCGTAATGAACAGTCGGCACAAGAGATGTTTAAACTTTTAGGTTACCAATCATGAAAATTTACGCAGGCATAGAAGGTGAATTTACAACCAAAGAAAACGCTTCTATTTGGTTGCAATCTATTCCTTATGACGGTACTAGTACTTGGGGGAAAGGTGCTGACAATGGTTTTGAAGCATTTTTAGATGCTTCTGAAAACATGGAAATCTATGATATTGAAACAGATTCAGAAGTATACCGAAGAGGTGTTCATATTTTAGACCCCATACTTGAAGATAAAAGTGCTGAAGCGGTGTTTAATAAGGTTTATTCCGCAGTAAAAGAACAATTACAAAGCGGTAAATTTTTAACCTTTTTTGGAGGTGAACATTCTATAAGTATTGGGATAATAAAAGCCTTTTACGAAAAGTATAAGAATCTAAGTGTTCTTCAATTGGACGCTCATGCGGACTTACGTCCCTCCTATTTGGGAACACCATACAATCATGCTTGTGCTCTGCACGATGCAAGTAAAAATACCAATCTTGTACAGGTCGGTATTCGAAGTATGGATCAAGTAGAAATGCCGTTTTTAAATAAAGAACAATGCTATTTTGCAGAAAATATATTTGGTCAAAAAGAATGGATGCAGAAAAGCTTGGATCAACTTGGTGAGGATGTTTACTTAACCATAGACTTGGATGCTTTTGACCCTTCTATAATGCCAGCTACAGGAACACCTGAACCAGGAGGCTTATTATGGAATCCGACCATTCAGTATTTGAGAATGCTTTTTGAGCAAAAAAACGTTGTCGGTTTCGACATCGTTGAACTTGCTCCAATTGAGAATTTTTCAGCACCCAATTTTTTGGCTGCTAAACTTTATTATAAACTTTTGAGTTATAAATTTGAACTTCATGGGAAAGGGTAATATTTCTTCTTTTATGCTTGAACATTTCAAGCACTTTAATGCAGCTGCACTAGTTGATGCAGCAAAAGGTTATGAACAACATTTAGCAGATGGCAAAAAAATGTTAGTGTCTCTAGCAGGAGCTATGAGTACTGCAGAATTGGGCAAATCTTTAGCTGAAATGATTCGACAAGATAAAGTTCAAATTATAAGTTGTACAGGAGCTAATTTAGAAGAAGACTTAATGAATTTGGTAGCTCATTCGCATTATAAAAGGGTACCAAACTATAGAGATTTAAGTCCTCAAGAAGAATGGGACTTATTGGAAAAAGGACTTAATCGAGTTACAGACACTTGTATTCCTGAAGAAGAAGCCTTTAGACGCTTACAAAAGCACGTTTTCGATAGATGGAAATCTGCTGAAGATCAAGGAAAGCGATATTTTCCTCATGAGTATTTATATCAATTACTTCTTTCTGGAGAATTGGAGCAATACTACGAAATTGATCCAAAAAACTCCTGGATGTTGGCAGCAGCAGAGAAAAATTTACCCATTGTTGTTCCTGGTTGGGAAGACTCAACTTTAGGTAACATTTTTGCCTCTTATTGTATCAAAGGAGAGTTAAAAACCTCTACCATGAAATCAGGAATTGAGTACATGACATTTCTAGCAGACTGGTATACGGCTGAAGCAGGAACTGATGGAATAGGATTTTTTCAAATAGGTGGCGGAATTGCAGGTGATTTTCCTATTTGTGTTGTTCCTATGTTATATCAAGATTTAGAAAGAACAGATACCCCTTTCTGGAGTTATTTCTGTCAAATTTCTGATTCTACAACAAGCTATGGCTCTTATTCAGGTGCTGTACCTAATGAAAAAATAACATGGGGAAAATTGGATATAAATACCCCTAAATATATAATTGAATCAGATGCGACCATTGTAGCTCCGTTAATATTCGCATATTTGTTGAACTGGTAAAAAAAATCAAAATGAGCACTCAAAACAAACCACGTTTAATTACTTCTTTTGAAAAACTTGATCTTGAGATGCAAGAGCAAATTAAGTTAGATAACCCAGAAGGTTTTAGTGAAAACCTAATCAAGTTTACGAATAGAGATGGAGAATTAATTTCAGCTTTACGCTTTGAAACTGAAGATAAAATATACTTGGTTAAAATGTCTAGAATTGTTGCTGAGCAATTGATAGAAGACGATGATGATTATGATGAAGATGGTAACCTTACCGATGAAGCTCGTGAAGAATACGAGGACAAGTACGAAGATGAAGAGTTGGAATAAGTTTCCTTTACTTCTTTTCAGTTTTCTATTTTCAACTAGCCTTTTAGCGCAAGATTTTTATCCCCTTCACCCTTCTGTAGGAGATACCATAGACCGCATTGAAAAATTAGATTATTCTCTTTTTCCAAAGGTTTCTAATCAAGACTTTGAATTTGGATTGATTAAGTTCATCAATGAAGAATTTGTGTTCGTTGGCTACTATCAAAATGAACAAATTGAATTTTCCTTAAACCGAAATGAATTGATAGAAGCACAGCAAAACATAGAGAAAATCAATGCTTATTATCGAAGAAAAGCATTTGATGATTCAATTAAAGTTGTAGAAAGTACAAACCGGAATCGACCCACAGGGCAAACACCTGTTTATGTACAAGGCCCAATGAATGAGCAAGCAAAGAAAGAAGCTAGAATGTATCGCAGAATAGAAACGGATCGAAGAATGTTTAATGAATATCAAAGAGGTTTGAGAGATAACCCGATTTTAATAGATTTTAGTCGATGAGCTATCCCATAGTTATTCTTAAGCCAAAGCGTGATGCATCTATTTACCGTAAACATCCTTGGGTTTTTTCAGGTGCAATCCAGAAAATTAGTCTCGGAGAAGACCAAGAACTTCGTGAAGGAGATGCTGTTTGGGTAGCCAACAGCAAGGAGCGAATAATTGGCACAGGTCATTTTTCGGAAGCTAGCATTGCTGTTAGACTGCAGAGTTTTCAACAAACAGAATTAGATTTAGAATTCTTTAAAGCTAAGCTAAATAAGGCTTATGAATTAAGAAAGTCATTAGGTTTTATCAATAATTCATCTACAAATGCATACCGTTTGGTTCATGGTGAAGGAGATGGTTTAGGTGGTTTAGTCATTGATATATATAAAGATGTTGCAGTTATACAAGCCCATTCGGTGGGAATGTTAAATGCGCTTACTGAGATAAGTTCGGCTTTGCAAGAAGTGTATAATAATGAATTAAAAGCCATCTACAATAAAAGCGAGAAAAGTATACATGCTCAAAATGTTGAATTTAACAATGAGTATTTGTTAGGTGATACTTCTACCCCATACCTAATCACTGAAAATGAACTAAGCTTTCAATTGGATTGGATAAATGGTCAAAAAACTGGCTTTTATTTAGATCAAAGAGAAAACCGTAGGCTCTTAAGTCAGTATGCGGCAGGAAAAAAAGTATTGAATACCTTTTGTTATAGTGGCGGATTTTCAGTGTATGCATTAAATGCAGGTGCAAAATTAGTTCACTCGGTAGATAGTTCTGAAGAAGCGATAAAGCTTACAGAACAGAATGTAAAACTGCTAAATTCTTCTAAGACCAATCATCAAAGTTTTGTTGCAGATAGCTTGAAGTACCTCAATGAAACGGATGAAAAATATGATTTAATCATTTTAGATCCTCCCGCATATGCCAAGCATCCAAGGGTAAAACACAAAGCAGTACAAGCGTATCGCAGATTAAATGAAAAAGCGATGCGAAATATTGAATCTGGAGGTATTTTATTTACTTTTTCGTGCAGTCAAGCTATTGACCGAAAATTATTTGAAGATACCATTAGAGCTGCTGCCATAGATGCAAAAAGAGAAGTTAAAGTATTGCATCACCTCTCTCAACCAGCCGACCACCCTGTAAATGTTTTTCACCCTGAAGGTGAATACTTGAAAGGCTTGGCTTTATTGATTAATTAAATTAATGAGCACACTTGTAAACTATAGGAACATTTGGAATGTTTCCTATCCAATAATATTAGGTAGTATCGCACAAAACATAGTAAATGTTACCGATACTGCCTTTTTGGGAAGAGTCAATCACATTGCTCTTGGGGCTGCAGGTAATGCAGGCATTTTCTACTTTGTATTAATGGTAGTTGGTTTAGGCTTTAGTATTGGCTGTCAAATTATTATCGGAAGACGAAACGGTGCAGAAGACTATAAATCAATTGGAGATTTATTTTATCATGGCTTGGTATTTCTGATACCTATGGCCATTTTACTTTTTCTTTTTGTTCAGTTTGTTTCTCCCCTATTCTTAGAAGCACTTACCGCTTCTAAAGAAATTTTAAAGGCAGCCAATGAATTTTTGCAGTATCGTTCTTTCGGAATCTTATTTGCGTTTATTAATTACAACTTCATTGCTTTATATACCGGTATTACCAAAACAAAAGTCCTTACCTATGCTACAGTAACCCAAGCCACTGTAAATGTAATTTTAGACTACGCTTTGATTTTTGGTGAATTTGGATTACCTGAGTTGGGAATTAAAGGAGCTGCCATAGCTTCTGTAATCTCGGAGTTTACTGCACTTGTTTTCTTTATAAGCTATACCAGGTATCAAGTAGATTATAAGAAGTACCAATTACATCGATTTGTTAAGATTTATTCTAGTAAGTTGAAGAAAATCATATCTGTTTCAACGCCGGTTATGTTTCAAAATTTCTTAGCTATTGGTTCTTGGTTGGCCTTCTTTATGATTATAGAACAAATGGGAGAAAAAGAGTTAGCAGTTTCTCACATTGCACGAAGTATATATATGGTACTGATGATTCCACTTTTTGGTTTTAGTTCTGCCACAAGTACTTTGGTTGCAAATTTAATTGGTGAAGGTGGTAGCCATCTTGTGCGACTTTTGGTAAAGCGAATCATGATTCTATGTTTGGCTGCAACTTGTTCACTTTTGCCAATAGTTATTTTTTTTCCACGAAAAGTGAGTAGTATTTATACACACGACTTAGCTTTAATTGAAGCAAGTGTCCCACTCTTTTATTTGATTTCAGCTACCATGTTTTTCTTTAGTGTTGCATATATCAGTTTTTCAGCTGTGACTGGAACAGGTAAAACAAAAATTTCTTTAAGTATTGAATTCATTAGTATAAGCGCTTATTTGATTGGAGCCTATTTAATTGCCAATCATTTTCAATTATCGCTGCCTTATGTTTGGTGTTGTGAATTAATCTACTTTGCCATCATGGGAGGTTTAGCAAGCTTATATTTGAAGTTTGGTAATTGGCGAAAACTAAAAATATAGCATGGACAAATCACTAAGAATCGTTTTTTTGGGCACCCCTGATTTTGCAGTTGCAAGTTTAAAAGCCATGATTGAAGATGGATGGAATGTAGTAGGTGTGATAACAGCTCCCGATAAAAAAGCTGGTAGAGGTCGAAAAGTTCAACAGTCAGCCGTCAAAACTTTTGCGGAAAATCATGAATTGAAAGTGCTTCAACCTACCAACTTAAAAGATTTTGGCTTTCAATCTGAGCTAAAAGCATTAAATGCTGATCTTCAAGTAGTAGTTGCTTTTAGAATGCTTCCTGAAGCAGTTTGGAATATGCCTTCTCTTGGCACATTTAATCTTCATGCTTCTTTGTTACCGAATTACAGAGGGGCGGCACCTATTAATTGGGCAATAATAAATGGAGAAAGTAAAACTGGAGTAACCACATTTTTTCTTAAGCACGAAATTGACACAGGAGATGTGCTATTTCAAGAAGAAGTTGAAATTTCTGATAGAGAAACTGCTGGTAGTTTGCACGATAAATTGATGCAAGTAGGTTCAGAGTTAGTTGTCAAGTCTTTAAATGCGATACAAATTGGAAACTATCAATTAAAGTCTCAAAGAGAAATCGAACAAGGAACAATTAAAGTTGCCCCTAAAATATTTAAAGAAGATTGCTTAATTGATTGGGAGCAAAATGCTGTAGAGGTTGACCAAATGATTAGAGGATTATCTCCTTACCCTACTGCTTGGTCAAAAATAATTGAATTGGAATCTAATGAACAAAGTAGTTTGAAAATATTCAATTGTCTTATTAGCAATGACACGATTGAATTAAAACCAGGAGAAGTAAAAGTACTTGACAAGAGAATTTTAATTGGCACAAAATCAAAGCCGCTTGAAATTACTGATTTGCAACTAGCGGGTAAAAAAAGGATGCTTGCCAAGGAACTGCTCAATGGATTTGACTTGAGTAATTATAAATGTGAAATTGAATGAGACTAACAATTCTATTGATTTCACTTCTCTCTTCAGTTTGTTTTGTTGACGCTCAAAATGTTATTCAATTAGATACTTTAAGTTCAAGTGACAAGAATATTCATGTAACCGAACTTGCAACTGATTCAAACAGCACTTCATATTATATTATAATCAAAAAAGAAGTATCACCCCACATTCATCAATGGCACAGTGAAAGTATTTTTATAATTGAAGGAAAAGCTCAAATGATGATGAACGACAGTACTTTTCAAATCAAGAAAGGAGACTTTATTTATATTCCACCTCAAACCAAACATGCGGTAAAAGTCTCTCCTAAAAGCCCTTTAAAAGTCTTGTCAATACAAGCTCCAAAGTTTGAAGGAAAGGATCGAATTTTTGTAGATTAATTTCATGTAAAGAAAAATCTTCCTGAAACCCTTTACTGTAGCAGACTGTAGCGCAGTTATTAACATTTGGCTGTACTTTTCAACAAAATTGGCTCTTTTTCGCTGAAATCCTTGCACCGCTTGACTTTTAGTCTATATTTGTACAAGCTTCATTGAAGCATTAATAAATTTTTAACCAAAAAAATTCTTATCAAAATGAACAAAGCAGAATTAATCGAGGCTATGGCCGACGGAGCAAATCTTTCTAAAGCTGATGCAAAAAGAGCATTAGATTCTTTCTTAGATGCAACAGGTGGTGCATTAAAGAAAGGTGACAAAGTTGCTTTAGTTGGTTTCGGAACTTTCTCAGTATCTAAAAGAGCTGCAAGAAAAGGAAGAAATCCTCAAACAGGAAAAGAAATTGACATTCCAGCTAAGAATGTTGTTAAATTCAAAGCAGGAAGCGAATTATCTGCTAAGGTTTAATACACCTTACATGAAGAATGAAAGCCTATGCGTTTTGCATAGGCTTTTTTTGTGCCATTATCTTACGAATTGGTTAGTATCTCAAATTTTATATATTTGTTTTTCATGAAATTTTCACATTAAACTAACATTAGATATGGGAAGAGGTGATATCAAAACCAAGAAAGGAAAAATAGCTGCAGGCTCTTATGGAGTGAGTAGACCAAGAAAAACCACTTCAACGATAGAAGTAAAACCTGCTAAAGCGAAAAAGAAAGCAGCTCCAAAAACCAAGAAAACAACTACGGCTAAAAAACCAAGTGCTAAAAAGAAAGCCACTAGTGCTAAGTAATAAAAAAAGGTCACCGATTGGTGACCTTTTTTTTATTGTTTCATATACTTTCTAGCTTCGGGAAGAAAGTTTTGAATATCATTAATTCTTCTTTCATCACTAGGATGAGTACTCATAAACTCAGGTGGTGCTTCTCCAGATTTCATAGCAGCCATTCTTTTCCAAAACTCTGCTGCTTCGGCTGGGTCATAACCGGCCATAGCCATAAATACAAGTCCTAGTTTATCTGCTTCTGATTCATGCATTCTTGAGTATTTTAAAATTCCCAACTGGCTTCCAGCACCATAAGCAGATAAAAATAGATTCTGAGCCATTTCTGGTTTTTCAGACATGGCTACCGAAAGAGCCATCCCTCCTGCTTGTACAGCTAAACCTTGACTCATACGCTCATTTCCATGTCGTGCAACTGCATGAGCAATTTCATGCCCCATGACTGTTGCAATTCCTTCTTCCCCATCACAAATGGGTAAAATACCTGTATAAAACATTACCTTTCCTCCAGGCATACACCATGCATTTACCGTATTTTCATCTGCCACATTAAACTCCCATTCAAATTCTGACAAACGGTCTTTCATTCCATTTTCTGACATAAACTGATTGACAGCAGCAGAAATTTTAGCTCCAATGCTTTTCACCATTTTAACTCTTGGGTCACTATCAGGCAAAAGATTTCCTTGTTGTTTGACTTGAGAGTATTGGTCAAAACTCATACTTTGCATTTGACTCGTTGGCAATAATTTCATTTGCTTTCTACCAGTAATTGGCACAGTTGCACATTGCCACAATAAAATCGAAGTCCCAAAGACTAATAATCCTTTCTTCATCTTAAATTATTTTATTTTAACTGTTAATCGTTGTAATTGTAAGGCTTTCAACATGGGCTGCAATTTATCTATTGAACCCTTTTTAACCGTACACTTTCCATTGTAATGAACAATATATGCACACTGCTCTGCTTGATTGGGTGAATGTTCGCAAATAGCAACCAATGAATCTATTACATGTTCGAAAGTATTGAAATCATCATTATAAAGAATCAATTCCTTTGAATCTAAAAGCAACTCCGCAGTTAACTCTTTTTCAATAGTTTTTGTCTCCATTTTTTTATTGGTTTTCTATTCTTGCCGCTTCAGCTAACGAAATTCGCTTGCCATTATAATAGGCAGTTACAAATGCATCAGCTACACTTTGAGCAACGGTAGCTTTTGCGTTATTTGCTTCTAATGCTGTTTGATATGTTCCTACATTATATCTTATTAATCCACCTGTAAGAGGCTTAACATATAAGTTGCTAAAATTAAATGTACCTGTTTGAACAGGCTTAGAAAACACCCCAATCTGAATGGTGTAGAACAAGCCCTCAACTTTTCCAACATGTTCTACTTTTTGAATGTTATTATTTTTAAAAGTTGAAGGAAGTTCGTTAGTTGTTGAATTGTTTGTATTCGTTGCACTGCTACCTCCACTTCTCTTCACTTGACTTGCAATATCTCCTCTTCCTGCATTTGCTTGCTCAGGCTTAGCTTCCCTTGCTCTATTAATAGTAACTCTTTCTCCATTTAAAAAGGCAACCACAAAAGCATCGGAATAACCCATCTTGCGAATTTCATCTCTAGCGTATACAGCTTGAGCTTCAGATAAGAATATGCCTGCTGTATATCTAGTTATGCCATTTGGACCTTGTTCACCCATTAAAGGGGCAAAACCTTTGAATAAGTCTTGTGGAATTGGCTTTTTAAATGCCCCTACTTGAATTTTGTAAATTAAGCCATCAGGCATATTCTCTTTAGTAGCAATTGGAATTGGTTTACTATTACTGTATGCTGATTGATTCTCATCAATAGTTAAGAATATAGCTTGCTTAACTTGACGAGGAATTTTGTCAATTTCAGCTAATACTATTGGAGTTGTTGTACTAGTAGCAGATTCTCTATTCTTATTTGAATTCGATTCTTCGACTTGATTATTGGTTTTCGTAATCTCCTTTTGATTAGCTTCCGAAGAAGATAAATTTGAACTTGAGTTTGTATTTAAGTTCGACCCAGATTCAGGTATTTCTGTTTTTGTACTTGTTGAATTAGAATTGTTTGATTCGTTTTCACGATCTTCTATATTCAAGGTATTATCGTTCGGGTTTGTTGTAGCTAATTGAGAGTTTGAATTAGGTAGCGTATTTGTTTCTGCAACGCCTTTACTCGTTTCTTGAGAAGTTAATTCCTGAGTAGTTGTAGAACTTTGATTATCAACAATATTATTCTCATTAGTTATAGCAATAGGCTCTGCATTTACATTGTCTTTAGCCAATTTCTGAATTTCTCTTTGTTCTATTTCACTTAAGCCTGCAAGAGAAGCTTTCATCTCTTTTTCAGCTTCACGAATCATAAAATTCTTCACTTTCAAGATATTGTTAACAGAATCAATACTGCTTTGCTTCGCATTTATTTTTTGTTCAATAACAGTTGCCTCTTTAACTAATCTTGATTTTTCCGCTTCATCAGAAGTGGATTCAATACTTGCATTTAATGTTATAGCCTCCTTTTGTAATCGAGCTTTTTCTGTTTCAATTGCTAAAGCATTTTGATAAGAAAGCTCTGCTTCCTTAACCAATCGGTTCTTTGCTTGTGCACGATTTACATAATTAATGTAAGCTTGAGAACTTAAGACCACTTCTGCTCTAGCATCATCAATATCAATTGTATCTAAATCAATATTACTAATTGAGCTTGTTGAAACTGTTGCAGGTTTTATTACCGAAGAAACTACTTGATCATCAAAACCTGTTTCTATTTGCTCTTTTCGTTCATAATAAACAGAAGCCTTATTTTCTTTTTGAGAAATTTCATTATTCAAGGTTTCAATTTCTGCCAATAATGTATTTCTTTCTTCACCTACAGCTGTTTGATCAACCTGACTGTTTAATTCTTCAACCTTTACTTTTAAAGTTTCTACTTCAACAGTTAATGAATCACCTTTTGCTTTTGCAATAGTAGCATCACTAATCGCTAGCACTTCTGCATCTTGAATAGTTTGAATATTGGTAATGGTTGCTTCATTTTGCGCATTTGAAGTAGCAGGACGACTATCTTTATTTGAGTATTCTGTTTCAACTATCGCTAAAAGATTAAGCGCTTCTCCTTGCTTTCTTAAAGCCAACATTTCATAATCATAGGCTTTCTGTAAATCAGCTTCTATTTTTGATAATCTAGAAGTAGGCTCTACGGTTGCTCTAATTTCAGTTGCTTGTTGATAATAAACTTCAGCTTCATCTGATAACAAGTTGGCAATATCTAAGTTACTCGATTCAAAATCGATATCATAATTATTGGCTTGTTGCAATAATTGAGCATTTCTATTAAATTCTTTACTATTAATTGAAGCATATTGGTTGGCAGCATCTACCTGCTTTCTTTGTGATGCTTCTTCCAATAAATTAGCCTGTTCAAAAGCCCGGTTTCTTTGATCTGCAGTTGGCAAACTAAATGCAGCTTGTTTTGCCGCATCAGCTTGAATAGCCAAATCTTCTGCTTCCACTAAGGCTACTTTGGCGCTTGATAACTCTTGTTTAGCTTGGCTACTTCCATAATTGAAGTTTTGTTCAAAGTCAAAAACAGAGTACTTGTCCGAAACCGTTGTGTTCGCATCAACTTGGGAAACATCTACATTACTTGTTGGAAGTGATGAATTGTTAGCAGCAGAATTATTCTCTTGAGCTTGATTATTTGTTGTAGTTGTAGTTGGGTTTGAATTTTGATTCGTTTCCGTATTGTTTGCTGAAAAATTACTTGCTAAGGAAGAAGAGATTTCTAATTCAGATTTTGCTTTCTCCTTTTCTAGTATTGCATTGTTCAACTGATTAATTTCATTCTTAAGAATCTCTTTATCCGAATTGGAAGAAACTTGACTCAGTGCATTTTGTCTCTTCAGCTTCTCTTCCTCAAGTTCACTTATCCAAGAATTATAAACATCAATTTTTGCTTGACTTACTGTCTCTGGTGAATTATTAGACTCTACTTGATTTAAACTTGTAGAGTACTTTGTTTGCAAACTAGATATATTTTCAAATTCGCTTCGAAGTGAATTCAAAGAAGTAGAATTTGTATTTGAAGGTGTACTTTGAGAATTGTTTGGTTGACTTTCTGAACTATTGTTTTCAAGCGCTAAGTTTGATTCTTCGACTTTTAATGCACCTAATTTTCCACTTTCTTCAAGAGATTTCAATTCGCTATTTAGCTGCTGTTTTTCATTCTCATTTAATGCTGCTGAACTTAAAGGTGAATTGCTTTCCATTTTGTTCTGTAACAATTCAGTTTCTTGAAGTTTTATTTGCAATGCCATTTCGGTTGAAAGAGCATTTTTATAGCTATCTTTTGCTTTAATGAATTGATAATTCATATCTGCAGAATCTAATGCCAATTGTTCAATTCTTTGTTCAGCTTCTTTTTTGGTACTTCCTGAACTTTCATTTGCTACTTCTCTTAAGCTTACAAGTTGTTCATTAATCTGATTCTTTTCAGCGGCTAAAGCATCTTGCTTTTGTTTAAAGTTAGAAACCTTAGAGGCATTAAGGTTCAGTTCTCCTTTCAGCGATTTCTTTACCTTTTCTAAGTAAGCTGAATATTCAGCATTACTTGATTGATTATCTGCTTCTAATTCTTTTACTTTCAATTCGGCCTCAGCTAAATTATCTTGACCAATCAATTGATTAATTTCTGTTTTTCCACCTTCTAATTCACTAAGTTCCTTTTCTTTAATTGCTTTTAATTTTTCTAAATCTTGAGCTAATTCTTGACTAAAAATGGCTTGTGCAGCAGCTTCTTGAGCATACTGTTTAGTAGTTATGTAACTATTATCATTAGCATTATTTTGCTGTCCTTCAGCTTGACTAAACAAGTCATCAGCTTCTTTCTTTGCTACAGCGGCTTGCTCATAAGCAAAGTTTGATGCCTTTTCTAACGATTGAATTTCTTGGTTTTTAGATTCTATTAAGTCGTTCAGTTTAGACTCTATTTCTTCCGCATTTGTTGAAGCTGTTAAACTTGAACTTGATGCTGAATTGCTAGCTGGTGTTGAATTACTTGTTGGTGTTGAATTACTTGTTGGTGTTGAATTATTTGTTGGTGTTGAATTATTTGTTGGAGATGTATTTGAAGCAAGGTTATTCTCTTCCTTTTCTTCAACTAGTTCATCATTTTTATCTTCAACCTGATTTTCAGGGTTATTATTTGAATTAACCTCAGACTGATTATTTGAATTTGAAGCTATAGTTGTATTGGATGAATTTGAACTTGGTTTACTAATTTCATCTGAGCCTCCATTTGCATTGGGTTTTGGCAGTGAAGCTGCGTTAGCTGCTAATTGATCTGCTTTGAAGTTGACATCTAAGCTTGCTTTTTTTCGCAATAATTCAGAAGAAATTAATGGACCATTACTACTTTTCAATTCTTGATCGGTAGTGCCATCAAATATATTTTTTATAACTAATTGTTGCTCACTACCACTACCAACAAGTCTTAATTCTTGACCAAGTACTTCAAATTCATCCTGCTTTGGTATTTCAACAATGCCCGTATGAATAGGGGCATCTTCAGTAGTTTCTATATTAAACTTATACTGTCCTCCATTTGATGCAATTTCAATTTGGTAGTTGCCATTAGCATCAGTTTCATATACCCCAACGGTTTGATTCGTTAATTGATCAACAACCGTTATTTTAGCACCATGTGAATTCTCGGCATTCTCAGCAATAAACTTCCCTTTTATAATTGATAAATCAGCTGGTGCTTTTTCTACCATCACTTTATAAACTGTAAATTCTCCAGCTTTATTAGTTCGGTTAGAGGCAAAATAGGCAAGTACTTTGTTTTCGTCGGTGATAAATAAAATATCATCATCTGCAGAACTAAAGGCAAAATCCAAATTTTTAGGCTCTGTCCAGTTTGCTATACTCTGGTCATAAGTTGATTGAAAGAGATCATATCCTCCCATACTACTATGTCCCTTAGAAGCAAAATAAAGTGTTCTTCCATCAGGATGAATGAATGCATAATCTTCATCAAAAGCCGTATTGATTGAAGTTCCTAAATCTACAGGCTCACTCCAAGTACCATTACCTAATTTAACCCGCTTATAAATGTCTCTTCCATTCTCACCTTTCTTTCCGTAAGAAGAATAATAAACCTCTTTGGCATTAGCCGGTAAGTACATGATTGAAGTCTCCCCTCTTTTCTTGTCCTCTTTGGTTAAAAAGTCTTCAGGAATTTTTAGAACCCGTCCATCTATACCTTCTAAATCATAAATTCTAAAAAAGTCTTTTGACGAAATGGTTTGCTTTTCAAGTACTTGAACTTCATTTAGACGACTCAACAAATTATTGCCGTTTTTACACATTTCAATTTGTCGCTCTACTTGATATTTTTCCTTTTGGTCAGTAGAAGCTTTATTCTTAAAACGACTATAAAACTTAACTGCTTTTGCAAAATTATAATTCAAATGATGCGCCTTTCCTAAGTAATAATAAGCTAATGGATCATTATTTGGCTTTGAAGTAGCAAAATTTAAATACTTGAGTGCCTTTTCCTTATCTGAATCAGAAGCCAATAAACAGGCTCCATATTTGTAATTATAGGCTAAATCTTGAGGGTAAAGACTAAGTAGCTGTGCGAAAAGTGGTGTTGCTTCTACAAGCTTGTCTTGTTCAAATAGTTCTTCTGCCTTCTCTTTTAATTCGCTTTCGGAACTAAATCCGTTCTGAGCATATCCATTTATACTTAAAGTACAAATTGCCAGAACGATAAAAATCTTCATGTGCTTCATAGAAAAAGAGAATATAGCAGATACATAATCACAAATATTGTGACTATTCATAGCTGATTTATTTCTCTTAATTAATTTCATTAACATCTAAATGTGAAAAGAGTGCGCTAATTTACTGTAATTCAATTGATGAATTGGATTAAAAATCACTTTCAAAGTCTCTTTCAAAATCCCTCTTCTCACGCTCAGTCCCAAACATAAAAGTAAATGGCTCTTCCCCTTTTGCGTTATCATATCTGCGCTTATCCTTTTTAAGCTCTTTTATTTGAGTGTTAAAGTCCTCATTGGAGGAAATGACCTTCATCAAGTTTCTACGGTAAGAGAAGTAATACCAAGTATTTGCATCAACCTCTAGTAAAATATCTATAATATCTCCGCTGCGCTTTTTAGTTATCATAATGGCTCCATTCACATACTTATTTACTTCTTCTTTATTGATGTTTGTTATGCCTATCGGCCCAAATGACTTAAACGCATTCAACTCTTCATGCCATTTAAATTTCACATCGCTAAATACCAATCGCTTATTCAATTCATCTGGCAAACGTTTTATTTTACCATTTAAGCTAAGCTGAGATACTATTTCATCTGCTTTTTCAGAACCAACAATTTCTCTTAGCCCTTTTTCATAGGTTTCTCGACTAAAGTCAACAGGATTTAAATTGATATTTTCATTTAATTCATCAGCCATTTTTTTCATGGCATTATCGTCAAAGAAGAAATCAATGGTCATTAGTAAATCAACTACTACATCATTGTCTGCCAAATTATGGTTGATATTTCCTGCCGCATTAAACTTTAAATTACCGGTTCGCGCGCCAATATCAACCAATCCTTCACCATACACTTTACAATCTGCTGTATTAAGCTTTAAGTAGTTTCCTGGTAAACTAGATTCTGCAATTTTCTCTTTGGAAGAAATTACATAAGTTGCATTTGTTGTATCATAATTTAAATAACCATAGGCAGGCAATACATTAATATCACTGTAGTTAGATCGATTTACTAAGAACCCTGAATACAAATAGATAGAGTCAATATTTAAATTAATACTTGAAGTCAATCGAGCCCCTGCTGAATCCGACAAACTAGTATCTATTGGTATGAATATTTGGTTTGGATTAACTTCTGAATCAAATCGAATCCACGGTTTATTCAGAGTTTCGCAATTGTGATTTATTTTACTAATCCCATCAAAAACTAAGTACTCATTATTGGCAAATAGCTTTACTTTTCCTTTAAACACAAACTCAGGACTTAATGTAAAATCAATACTATCCGCGATTTCACCACTTGCAATAGTTTGCCCTGTAGTATCTACCGTAATCGATTCTAAATAAATCGTTTGTGTTTTATTTTTTCGGTCTATATAATCAATATAACCTGAGGAAGAGTAATCCTTTCTTCCAAAAATATTGGTATTTGCTTGATAAATATTATGATACTCAGTCACACTATTGGCAACAATGGTAGAATTTTCAAGTGGGTCCATTTTAGCTTTTTTTCGAATGGTAACAAATCCACTATCGGGATAAACTCTAGCATCTGCAGTATTGATGTACTGTACATTTTCAGCATTTATGATATGTCTTCGTGAATCAAACTTGGCATATGGAGCATAAAACAATAAACTATCTTGTTCCGGATTTGTAGAAATAAACTTAGAACCTTCAAGCTTCACATCCGCTGATACTTGTTTTGAAGAAGAGCTGGTTAAAGCGATTGAGCCATCATCCATATACCATTTAAATTCTTCCATATAACAGAGGTACTGATTAATAGGAAATTCAATTGGTTCAGCTTTTCCATTGGCTTTAAACTCTGCAAAACGGCCTTTGTAGTCAACATGTGCATTTACGTTTTTAGTTTTAAGCGCAAAACCACCTGCGGTTGGATCTTTTAATTGAAAATCAGCTGTATCTGAATCAAATGTGTTGTACCCAAATTTGAAAATGTCTGAAAATAAATCTGCCCGATCAAAGTGGTAAATACCATTTCCACCAACACCATCGGGAGTATATGAGGTTGTTCCTTCGTAGTTTGCCTGCGGATCATACATTTCCATACCTTGTTCAGTTGTAGTAGCATACATCACATCTTCCATAGGCAACCACCTCATTTTAGTTTTTTCTGCTTTTATTGGAGGATACTCCACTCCATCTTTTTGTTTTTCAACAAAATATTGATCTGCCAATGTTAACATGGAATCAGGAAAGAATATAAAATCGGTTGAGTAAGTAGTAGAAGTTATGTACTCCAATTTACCATCACCACGTAAACCATCATGACTTAATTTTATATCATCATAAAATTGTCCCTTTCCTTTATACATTGGGTAGCCTTCAGCTGGAGTTGGTCTAATGAAACCAAGTGAAAAGTCCTCTTGCAGCGTCAATGTTTCTTTAAAGTCTGGGAAAATACTTGCAGATGAAAACTCTCCGCTAAATTGCAGTTTGTCATTCGTAAAGTTGTCAATACTATCAATAACAAAAGGTTCAACTTTAAAATAAAAACGATTTCGATTGTACACCCCATCAAGCACTTCCTTCTTATCGTAAAAGACATAACTCTCATCACGACTATTGATAATTGGATAATCTGGGAAGTCTTTCAGACCAGATTTATTCTCAAAATTATCGATCAGCAACTCACCATTCACTCCTTCAATTACAGTCCTTACCCTTTTTGTTTCGGGATTTCCTTCTAAATCAGTTTCTCCTGTAAGTGCATGAATAGACATGGAGTCTAGATTATTCAAGTTCACCTTAAAGTTCTGATAATCAAATTCAAAATTCTTTCCATAAAAATTAAAGAGACCTGATTTAACACGTCCGCCAAATTTGAAGAATCGATTCTTTTTCATGGTAATTGTTCCATTGGTTGGAAGAATTACCACTTGTTGCGAATCACTTACCACTATGCCCGGAATTCCGTTGATGGTAAGGTCATTGTTTAACAGATTTATTTTACCATTGGCCTCTCCATCAATGTCAGAATAGATGCTAATTACATCATAATCAATCTTCTCATTATTAGCCAACACATAATCAATCAACTTTTGCTTTACCGTAAATTCATCTTTTTTGAAATCAAAAGATAAAAATCCCATAGTACTAAAATGAACGATTAAGTTTTGAGCCGTTGCCTTATCTACCTTCAGGAAATAACCAAACTCCGTAACATTTAAAACCATGGAGTTGTATTTATCAACCATCGCTTTGATTGAATATAGCGGATTGGTTCTGGCTTGACCACCAATTTTATCGAATAACTCTTCCTTAAAATAATCAGCAGAAACAAAAAAGGCATCTGTTTTGGTCCCTCCTACTAAGTTTGTAAAAGTTAGAATAGGTTCATCTGTTTTCCAGTTTAAAACCTCAAAATCCATTTCTAATTGATGGAAGGTGTTTTCATAAGGCGTTTTTGAAACCCCTTTACCTTCTCTATAAAGTGTGATAAGCTTATCATCTTTCAAATACTTAAAATTCAATCCAGGATGACTAATGGAGTCTTGACCTAAGTAAAAACGAATTGCGGCTTCTGTTGATATGATTCGATCGGTTCGAATTGAGAAGTTCTCGGAGAGAACCTTCAAAAATAAAGTATCACTTCTACTAAACTCGATTACTGCATCTTGCTCATCATCACCCTTTCCTAAAAGCTTAGCACCTCTCATGGAAAATCCTCCATCAAAATTCACTCCTGGTAATATGTTTTGAATTTGAATCCGCTTATCATAGGAATCAAACCGAGGGTAAGAGGTATTAGATGCCTTCATATTAGCCAATAACTTATTTTCAAGTACCCCAACAAGCGGCTCACTTAGGTAAAAAGAATTGTGAAAAATAACTGAATCAGCAGTAAAATCATACGATTGAGTACGCACCGAATAATGAGATAACTCAGCATATACTTCATCTGAAAGTAAGCCTGCTTTCGCCCAATTTACCGTTCCACCATAGCCTACCCACTGTTCTGTAGTTGGGTAATAAGCTCCTTTGGTATTAAAAATTTTCATGCTATCACCCTTGGAGTAGCAGATTAAGTCTAATGATTCAAATGTAATTTTAGGTAGACTATCAAATCCAAAAATATAATCCCCATTGCTTGACGACCAGGTTACAGAAGGTGAATAGTAAATGGCATTTTCACGAAATAAATCATTACAAAACTCCAAAAAGTCCGTAAAGTCCTTTTTCCTTCTTTGGTCCATCAGACGGAATAAAATTCGTTGCCATGCCATAAAGCTTTCATCCGTTTGATTTTCATCAACCACAAAACTTCCGACCGTAAATAAGTAATTTCTAAAATCAGGAAAAGCTCTTAGTTTTTTTTGCAGCATACGGTTGGTGGTCGCATAAACCCCTTGTCGTTGAGATTCCGAAAAATACCCCCCGTACCAAACTTCTTGAAATTGTTTCATGAAGTCTTTTCCTTCTTTTCTTGAACTAACTAAAAAGCTTTCCATGCTTTCAAAAAAAGCAATAGAATCTGTAGGAAAACTAGCTGGGGTTTGTGCTTTAGAAGTAATTGAAAATAAAGTGATACTAGCAATGAATACTAGTATTTTAGGAAGGTTTGAAAAGAGCTGCATGCCATTCTGATTTAGCTGTAAATAAAGTGAATTATTGAGTTTTATCAAAACTCATTCCAACTTCATTAAGCTCTTTTTTCAACCATTAAGCAAGCCCAATTTTCGTGATTTAGTACTTTTGTAATTTGGAATTGATTTTCTTTACACCAAGACTCAAACTCCTCAACATCAACATAAAAGAAACCGCTCAAAAGTATTTTACCTCCACTTTTCAGTTTAGAAACATAAGTTGGCAATTGATTGAAAAGAATGTTTTTGTTGATATTAGCGATGATTAAGTCATATTGATTATTTAGGGCTTGAAGTTTCTCTACACCACCCAAATAGCAATTCATCTCCGAAGCTTGATTTCTGGCTGCATTCTCTTGCATGTTTTCAAAGGCCCACTCCTCAATATCAATGGCATCAACCAAGTTAGCTTTTAATTTTAAAGCAAGTATTCCCAAAATACCTGTGCCAGCTCCCATGTCTAAAACGTTCAAGTTTTCTAGAGCAATACCTTGCATCATTTGAACCATCATTTGAGTAGTTGCATGATGCCCTGTACCAAATGACATTTTGGGCTCAATAATTAAATCAAACTTTACATTTGGATTAGCTTCGTGGAAAGGAGCTCTAATGTAGCAGAAATCTTCAATTTGTATCGGTTGAAATGACTCTTCCCATTTCTTATTCCAATTTTCCTTTGGAATAAGCTGTTGTTCAAACGTTATTGAAACTTCTGGAAACTGAATTGCTTCAATTTGATTTTCTATTTCCGAATTAAAATCTGTTTCCGTGATATATGCCTTAAGGATAGGCTTCTCTTCAGTAAAACTTTCAAACCCTAATTCAGATAGCATGGCTACCAAAATATCATTAAATGGTTCAAAAGGCTCTATTCGAAATTGAAATTCTTTGTATTCCATTAAAAGGCATTTATGATTGCAGCAAAATCAGTGGCATTTAATGATGCTCCGCCAATCAAACCTCCATCTACATCTTTTTGTGCAAACAGTTCTTGCGCATTTCCCGGTTTGCAGCTACCACCATATAAAATGGAAGTTGAATCTGCCAAATCACCAAAATGCTGTTTTACTTCACTTCTGATAAATTCATGCATTTCTTGCGCTTGATCAGAGCTAGCGGTTTCACCTGTTCCAATGGCCCAAACAGGTTCATAAGCAATAATGATTTGTTGAAAATCTGTTGAGCTTAAATCCCACAAAACACTTAATTGATCTCTAACGGTATTAAAATGTTGACCGCTTTTTCTTTCTTCCAAAGATTCACCACAACAAAAAATAGCTTTGATGTTATTTTTCAATAATGCATCTAGCTTAGATTTCAATATTAAATTGTCTTCATGGAAGTAAGTTCTACGCTCCGAATGACCAACTAATCCATACTCTACTCCTATCTGTTTTAACATTTTTGCAGAAACTTCACCGGTAAATGCACCTTCTTCTGCTTGATGATTGTTTTGGCTTCCTACTTTAATCTCACTTCCTTCTAACTTCTGAGAAACAGCATATAAATGTGTAAAAGGAGGTATTACAATGGTTTGGACTTCATTTGCTAAATTCATTTCCTTTAACGCATTCACCAACTCAACTCCTTCTTTAACAGAAAGGTTCATTTTCCAATTACCTGCTACTATTTTATTTCGCATATCTATGATTTAATTCTAACTCTTGGGTCTAAAACCCCATATAATAGGTCAACAACAATATTGATGGAAACAAATATAACAGCGATTATTTGAACGGCTCCCATCACAATGGGCAAATCGTACTTTTCTAATGCATTTACAATTTCCCATCCGATTCCCTTCCATGAAAATATAATTTCTACAAAAACGGCACCTGCCATTAATGAAGCAAACATTCCTGAAACTGCAGTAAGCACTGGATTTAATGCATTTCGTAAAGCATGCTTCAATACAATCACTCTTGCTGTTAATCCTTTTGAACGAGCGGTTCGAATGTAATCCATGGATAAGACTTCCAACAAGGCATTTCTACTCAGTTGTAATACAACAGATAATGGCCTAACCCCTAATGTTAAAGCAGGAAGCACCAAATTGCTCCATTGAATATACTCTCCACGACCCAAATCGTCAATTTCATACAAACTACCAGTCATGCCTAAACCTGTATAATCCGACCAAACAAATCCAAACAACCAAGCGGTTAACACCCCCACAAAAAAGGAAGGTAAAGCCATTCCCATAGTTGCTATTACCAGCAAAATTCGATCAAAGAAGGAGTTTGCGTAAAGGGCCGCTAATATGCCTAAGAACACCCCAACCAAAGTGGCAAATAAAATTGATGCTAAAGCTAGCACCGCTGTTTCAGGTAAACTCTCAATCAAAATATCTGCTACTTCTTTCTGACTTTGATAAGATCTTCTTAAGTAAGGCTGTTTGATTGCGATATGATAATTTCCTAGTTGAAATAAAAGCCTTCCTTGGTATTTATTTTCATGAAAATAGGTTGAAGATTCAGCTTGAATATGATGCAGAGAAATAGGAGAAATGTCATTCAAATAAATGGCATATTGAACCCCAATATTTCGGTCCATGCCTAATTCTCGCTTTATTTCATCTACCGCCTCTTGGTCAGCCCTTTGTCCGAGCATCATGCGAGCAGGATCTCCGGGTAGTATATTGAATACAAAGAAGACTACAGTAATTACACCCCATAAAACGAGTAAACCATAAGCTAATCTTCTAAATACAAAGGCAACCAAATAAGTCTATTTTTAGTTTAACTCATGAATTTCAGGCACATCATTCTCATGCCATTTTCCTTTTACTACACCATTCTCCAAATAAATTAAACCAGGATTGGAACGAACCATTGTTTTCAAAACAATACCATCAGTAATATAAAACTCAAAATCCAATTGATTTTCTCGAATAAACTCTAAAGCTTGTTCTTCACCCGCAGAAGATAAAGCCATCACTTCTGTTCCATTCAATCTTGCTTTTTTAGCTAAGTCATTAATATCATCTAAATGTTCCGTATCTGTTAGCGATAAATCATAGCAGATAATCAATAGAACAGATTTCTTAGCTAGTACAAGGTCAGTAATGTCTTCCCCAGCATTCGTAGAAATTGAAAAATCAGTAATCTTTGGAACGTCTCCTTCTTCAATCATCGTACTTTCGGTACTCACCCATTCCCAATCTTTATTTTCCCACAATTTGGCTTTGGTATACTCCTCTTGTGTAAACTCTTTTTCTTCTCCAGTTTTTATGTTTTTATAAACTAGCATATTTTCATATACCGGTGGTTGAGCTCCTTCAGGCAATACCATTTGTTCTGGAATACTTTTACCGATGGCATAAGGTCTAAAATCCTTATAAGGTAAATACTCAATCGCATAAGCTGAAAAAACCGTACTCACCACAAGGCTAAACAAGGTACCAAAAGCTGCTGCGCTATTTGGTTTAACAAACTTGACAACTAATGTCAATCCTAAAATCAATAAGGTGATGTAAAGCACAGCATTCCAAGAAAGCATAATGGACAAAGCCAACATAATTAATCCACTAATGGATAGATAAACAATGTCATTCGAAATTTTTTCAAAGGGTTTGATCAACGACTTTTTAGCAAACAAGACTAAGATTAAAGCAAGCAAAATCAAGTCTTTGTAAAAGGACTGCCATGGGGTTAGTGGAATCGCATCTCCAAAACAACCGCATGAACGAACAATTTCAAAAATAGCTGAAGCTCCTGTGAGGATGGTAAAGAAAATGATCATTAAAAGAAGCACCCAGCTTACTTGTTTCATTCGGTAACCCAATAAAACAGCAATACCCAAAACTATTTCAACAATACATAAGGCAGCAGCCAAAGGCACTAAAATGGCTTCTAACCAATGCCAATCCATGCCAAATTCTACAAAGTATTCTTCTAGTTTATACGAAAATCCCAATGGGTCATTGGCCTTCACCAAACCACTAAATATAAATAGGTTTCCTACTACAATTCTTGAAAAATGGATTAAGTACTTCATTTGTCTTTTTTTTCAAAAATACACTGCAATGCAAATACTGTTGCTCTTTTAAATAAGATTAACACTTATTGGGCTTTTTCATCAAATTGAATCAAGGCAAAAACGGCATAATTGATCATATCCAAATAGTTTGCATCAATGCCTTCTGATATCAAAGTCTTCCCTTGATTGTCTTCAATTTGTTTGGTTCGAAGTAATTTTTGAAGAATCATATCTGTTAAGGAAGAAGTTCGCATTTCACGCCAAGCTTCATCATAATCATGATTCTTATTTTCCATGAGACCTTTTGCAACAGCCACATAGTGGTCATAGAATTTCAATGCTTCTGCTGAGTCTAGATTAGTATCTTCGCTATACCCCTGCTCTAGCTGCACCATTCCCATAATGGCATAATTGACAATAGCCATAAATTCTCCTTCAATACCTTCATTCACTTTACTGGTTTTCTTTTCTTCCAGACTACGAATTCTTTTGGCTTTGATATACAATTGGTCAGTTATTGAAGAGATTCTCAACACTCTCCATGCGCTGCCATAATCTTTCATCTTTTTTTCAAAAATATCTCTGCAACGTTTTATCGCAGCATCATATTGAGCAGATGTATTCGCCATGCTTTTAGGTATTTTTGGGTCATGCAATTATCTCACGAAAATAGCTCTTTTGAAATGAATTTTAGCTTGAATTGCCAAGGCAAATTAATTGACTTATCAACGCCAAAAGTCATGGGCATCATCAATATTACGCCTGATTCTTTTTATGATGGTGGAAATTATTTGAGTCAGTCTTCCATTTTAAAACAAGCCGAAAAACTACTTGTAGAAGGTGCCACCTTTTTAGATCTTGGAGCATTTTCATCACGTCCGGGAGCCGACTTAATCACTGAAAAAGAAGAGATTGAACGATTGAAACCTGCCCTTCAGGCAATCAGCAAAGCGTTTCCTCATGCCCTACTTTCAATTGACACTTATCGTTCTACAGTAGCTAAAATGGCAATAAGTGAAGGTGCTCATATAATTAATGACATTTCAGGAGGGCTGTTTGATGATCAAATGTTTTCAACAATCGCCGAGCTTAAGGTGCCCTATATTTTAATGCACATGAAAGGAAAACCAAAGAGTATGCAAAGGGAAACAGCTTATCAGGATGTAGTTGGTGAAGTATTTGCCTTTTTTCAGAAACAATTGACTCTGCTCAATCAATTAGGAGTAGCTGATGTTATTTTAGACCCAGGTTTTGGCTTTGGAAAAAGTTTAGCGGATAATTACACCTTATTAAAGAATCAATCATTTTTCAGAACACTGAACTGCCCATTACTAATTGGTTTAAGTAGAAAAAGCATGATTCAAAAAGTAATTGAAACTGAGGCTGCAGAGGCATTGAATGGAACTACCGCGGCACATGTTTTATCTTTATTAAATGGAGCTAATATTCTAAGAGTGCATGATGCGAAAGAAGCTTTAGAAGCGATTCAAATTGTTGACTTTTACCAAAAGCAGTAATATTGCTAAACGTGAATCTAATTACTCAAATACCACTCTTATTTTTAAGCATCAATTGGCTTGATGTTTTAGACATTGTACTTGTAGCTATTCTACTTTATCAGTTATACAAGCTGATAAAAGGAACTGTTGCCATAAGAATATTCTTAGGCATTTTAGCCATCTACTTGGTTTGGAAGTTGGTTTCAGCCATGCAAATGGAATTGCTTTCTGAAATACTAGGCCAGTTTATTGGAGTTGGAGTATTGGCCCTAATTATTGTTTTTCAACAAGAAATCAGACGATTTTTACTGCTCGTTGGTTCCCAAAGTCCTTTTGGAGGTCCCGGTTTTATTCGTCGGTTTTTATCATGGTCAAAAAATAGTGTAGATCAAAACGCTTTAAACATTACTGCCATTGTTCGTTCTTGCTACAACATGTCGAGAACACACACCGGAGCTTTAATTGTGATTACGAAAGATGCAGAACTAAAATACCATTCATCAACTGGCGATGAGCTTGATGCCAAGCTAAGTGCGAATCTTCTAGAAAGTATATTTTTCAAAAACAGCCCATTGCATGATGGTGGGGTTATTATTTATGAAAACAAAATTGCTGCAGCAAGATGTATTTTACCTGTTTCTGACAATCCGAGTATACCCTCTAAGTTAGGTTTACGTCACCGCGCTGCCGTTGGAATTACAGAAAACACCACAGCTGTTGCCATCGCAGTTTCTGAAGAAAGCGGAACCATTTCAACCGTAAAAGCAGGTAAACTAACGATTGATGTTAGCGCCGAAGAACTAAGAAAATTTTTAGAAGAAGAATTTATTGCAGATTAAGCTGCTTGCTTAATGCTATCTTGTTTTTCAAACTCCTTAATTAATTCTTCAGGAGATTTACCCAAATTTTTAATGGAATATTTCGCATCATCGGCCATAGGATGAGTGGGAAATTCGCGTATAAATTGCTCGTATACTTCTTTAGCTTGGTCGTATTGTGCCGCCTGATTCTCTAAAACAAAAGCTTTCATAAATAAAGCATAAGGGCGCTTCTCATAATCTTTATGATCAAAATAAACCACATCGAAATATTTGATAGCTTTTACCTTATGACCTAGCCCCATAGCTAATTCTCCAGCTTTAAACATACGCTCACCAGCTTTGTCATAATTTGAAAAACGTTCCGCATAAACGGCATAAGCTTCCATCAATTGAGCTGCTTTTTGACTATTCACATTTTCAGCATCTTCAGATAAAGCTTTTTCTCGCTTTTCTATTTCTGCTTCTAAGTTCTTAATATTCATTTTCTCTAATGGAACAAAGTTATTTTCAGCTTCTCCATTATTTTCTTTTGTTGTGGAATTACAAGCCATTACAGCTATAGATAACAATGCAATAAAAAATACTCTAGTTTTCATCTTTCTCTATTTTGGAAATTTCATTCGATAAGGCACTTTAACGTTACCCTTACTGATATTATTGAGTTTACTTTTTAACAATCTTCTTTTCAATGGATTTATTAAATCTGTAAAAAGAATTCCTTCAATGTGATCATATTCATGTTGAATGATTCTCGCTGCAACACCTTCGTAGGTTTCTTCAAGCAAGTTAAAATCACGATCGTAATATTCAATGGTAATTTTAGGTTGGCGTTTTACATCTTCTCGAATTCCGGGAATACTTAAACAACCTTCGTTAAAATTCCATTCTTCACCTTCTTCTTCTACGATGATAGGATTTATAAAAACCTTTTTAAAATCTTTTAATTCGGGTTCTTCATCTTCAAAAGGAGACGCATCTACAATAAACAAGCGAATTGACTTTCCAATCTGTGGTGCAGCTAAACCTACTCCTTCCGCTTGGTACATGGTTTCAAACATGTTGTCAATCAACTCTTCTAAAAAGGGATAATCCTTTTCAATTTCTTCAGCTTCCCTTTTTAAAACAGGGTCTCCATACGCTACAATTGGCAAAATCATGCGGCAAAAATAATCAAAGGAATAATGTATTCATAGCTATGCATAGAAGTGAATCTCTCTCCAAATTTTAAGCTCGATTTTGTTAATTTTGCAGTCCAAAATTGTAAAGTCAAATTCCATGAATAAAGAAGCCCTTAGCCCTGAAGCAACAGAGAATCAGCTTTCAAAAGAAGATTTTAAGCGAATCGTTCTTGATGATTATAAGTTAGCCAATGTTAGTCGTGAGGCTTCTTTATTAGGACGAAGAGAGGTTTTAACCGGTAAGGCCAAGTTTGGCATTTTTGGTGACGGTAAGGAAATCCCTCAATTAGCCATGGCTAAATTTTTTGAAGAAGGAGATTTTCGCTCAGGCTATTACCGCGACCAAACCTTTATGATGGCCATTGGACAAACTGATGTTCAAAAGTTTTTTGCACAATTGTATGCCAATCCCAATGTAGAAGAAGAACCTTCGTCAGGCGGACGCTCTATGAATGGCCACTACTCTACGCGCAGTTTAGATGAAAATGGAAATTGGAAAAATTTAAAAGACCTAAAAAATTCATCGGCTGATATTTCGCCAACAGCCGGACAAATGCCGCGTTTGTTAGGATTAGCACAAGCCTCTAAGGTTTACCGAAATAACGATTTACTGCCAGAAGACAATCCATTTAGTCGCAAAGGCGATGAAGTGGCTTTTGGGACGATTGGTGATTCTAGTACATCAGAAGGACTTTTTTGGGAAAGCATTAATGCCGCAGGTGTTTTGCAAATACCCATGGTGATGTCAGTTTGGGACGATGGACATGGAATTTCAGTTCCTAAGAAATACCAAACCACCAAAGAAAGCATTTCTGAAGTTTTAAAAGGTTTTCAGCGTGACGAAGGACAAACCAACGGCTATGAAATTTTCAAAGCCAAAGGATGGGATTACGCCGGATTAATTTCAACTTATGAAAAAGCGGTTGATTTAGCCCGAAAGGAGCACATTCCAGTTTTAATTCATGTAGAAGAAGTAACCCAACCACAAGGACACTCAACTTCTGGTTCGCATGAGCGCTACAAATCAAAAGAGCGTTTGCAATGGGAGCAGGATTTTGATTGTATTGCTAAAATGGGTGAATGGATTGTTGAGAAAGGTTTAGCGACTGAAGAAGAATTAAATCAATTAAAAGAGGAAGCAAAAAAAGAAGTTAGACAGGCTAAAAAAGCAGCATGGGATAGTTTCTTAGGAGGCATTAAAGCTGAAAGAAATGAAGCGGTTTCTAAACTGTCTGCCTTGATTGATAGCTCTTCGCAAGCTAACTTTTTAAACCCCTTATTGACCGAATTGAAAAGCAATCCTGAGCCCTTGCGAAAGGATGTAATGAGTGTGGTTCGCAAAGCAATTCGCATTTGCAGAAATGAAAATTCAACGGCTAAAGAGGAATTAATTGCTTGGTACAAATCTTTTTCTGAGCTTAATGCAAAACGTTTTAATAGCCATTTATACAGCCAGTCGGCAGATAGCCCGCTAAAAATTGAAGGTGTTGAAATTGAATACGCTGACAATGCTGAAGAAGTAGATGGCAGAGTTGTGTTGAGAGACAATTTTGATAAGCTGTTAGAGAAATATCCAGAAGTACTCATTTTTGGAGAAGACTCTGGGAAAATTGGCGATGTAAACCAAGGTTTAGAAGGTTTACAAGAAAAGTATGGCGAATTGCGAGTTAGCGATGCAGGAATTCGTGAAGCCACCATTGCCGGACAAGGAATTGGAATGGCGATGCGAGGTTTACGCCCAATTGCTGAAATTCAATACTTGGATTATTTGTTGTATTGCTTGCAAATTTTAAGCGATGATTTAGCGACGGTACAATACCGCAGTGCAGGTGGTCAAAAAGCGCCATTGATTGTTAGAACAAGAGGTCACCGACTAGAAGGTATTTGGCATTCTGGTTCGCCCATGGGCACCATTATTAACTCTTTGAAAGGAATGCACATTTGTGTGCCACGTAATTTGACCACCGCTGCTGGTTTCTACAATACCTTGTTAAAAGGAGATGATCCAGCTTTGATTATTGAGCCTTTAAATGCTTACCGTAGCAAAGAAAAAATGCCATCAAATTTGGGTGAATTTCAAATTCCATTGGGTATTCCTGAAGTGGTAGCTGAGGGTAATGACCTGACGATTGTAAGTTATGGTTCTACCTGCAACTTAGCGGAACAAGCAGTAAAAGAGCTAACTCAATTGGGTATTTCTGCAGAGCTAATCGATGTGCGCACTTTAATGCCTTTTGACACGAAACACAGCATTGTTGAATCTTTAAAGAAAACCAACAAAGTACTTTTCTTGGATGAAGACGTAAAAGGTGGTGCTTCTGCCTTTATGATGCAAAAAGTATTGGAAGAGCAAGGTGGTTACTACCATTTGGATGTTGAACCAAAAACTTTAACGTCTAAAGATCACAGACCTGCTTATGGTACTGATGGGGATTATTTCTCAAAACCAAGTGTTGATGACATGGTTGAAGCCGCTTATGTAATCATGCGCGACGTTGATCCTGAAAGATTTCCTGCACTTTATTAGAGCTAAAAGCTGCGAGCAGAAAGCATAAAGCGAAGAGCCTAAGGTGATTCCCTTAAGGTGTTAGTTTTATCTTTCATTTACATTTTCTCTTGCCCATCTCGATACACCCCGAAATCTGTTCGGTCCACTCGATGTGACAAGAAAATGTTTGTTCCTAGAACTCCTTGTCAGCTTGAGTGTTTTGTCTAGCTTTCGATACAGCCTCCTTCGTCGGCCACTCGAGCTGACAAAATTGTATCGAGAACGACTTGGATTAGCAGTTTTATCAGTTCGTGTAGTTTTCTTGTGTTCCTTGTCAGTTCGAGTGGTTTTCTTGTCAGTTCAAGTGCTTCGACTGAAAGGAGAAGTGTATCGAGAACAAGACAAGGAATTCCTACCTTTAGTCCATGAATCGGCATCGTTACTACCTTTATCTATTAGAATGTTCTGACAAAACTTATTATACAGGAGTAACGAATGATATCGAAAGAAGGTTAAAAGAACACGAAAATGGAATAAATCCTGATTCCTATACACACAGCCGAAGACCTGTGGAATTAAAATGGTTTGAAGAATTCCAATACATTGATAAAGCCATTGCCTTCGAAAAGAAAATCAAGAAATGGTCAAAGGCAAAAAAGCAAGCCTTGATTGAAGGGGATTTTGATATATTACCAAAGTTGTCAAAAAAGAAGTTTAAGCGATAAAGTTTGTCACCTCGAGTGTTTTTCTTGTACATCTCGCCTGTCTCGTCTATTCGAGCATTTTTATCAAATTGTCAGTTCGAGTGCTACGACTGAAAGGAGAAGTGTATCCCCGCTCTTGCGAGACAGGCGAGATGAGCAAGAATTTTATAATTAAAGTTTTAGCCTTTAGCCTTCATCTTTAAGGCTCATTTTTTCTTTGAAAAAATGAAAAAATACTCATTTCCCGTGATTGCCATTCTCCACAAATGCGGCTAGCTTTAGCCACGCTTTACCAAAGACATTTCATGAAAACCAATCTCTCTACTACCTTCTCTTCTCCCCTTTGTGCCCCCTGCGGGCCAAGGGTTTGGGAGAGATTTAATGAATCAATCACTTTTTTAGAGACAGACTTCTAATATTGAAAGCACTGACACAAATATCCTTGAATTTGAAAATTAAACCTATCCCCTTAAAAGAAACCATTCACTTTTAAAGGATTTTATTGCTATTATATTTTAAATCCTAAATAAAATAACAAGTTGAAAAAACAAGAAAAACTAAAAGAACTATTGCAACTCCAACTACGACGAGAAGAGCAATTGAATATCTATGTTAGTGCAATGCAGCAAGCAAACGGTGAATTATACATATCTCGATTTGGTCGCTGGTTTGGATCTGGTTATCTCATCACAAAAAGAATAATAACTACTATACTGACATTAGCGATTCTACTTTTTTCGGCTTACTTAATCTTCGCTCCGGAAAACGTTTTCAGTGATAAACAAATAGCAGAAATGGTTAATGAGTCGAAAAGAGAGCATTCAAAATTATTAGGTAAGACCATTGGGGAAACGATTCTGGGATTAATGGAGAAAGGTACTTTGTCAGTAGATGTTGTGAATCAAGAGTTTTCGAAGGCCCTTGAATATAGCTTAAAAGAGGAACTTTATAAAGGTATTCAGTTTATTGGATTTTTGCTTTTGCCTTTGGTTTTCTTTCTTTTTTATGTAAGTCGGTTAACCAAAAAAATGTGGCAACGGAACGATAAAATATCAGAAGCACAAAAGTTTTGTCAAGACCTGATTTCTCACCACATACAAAATCTTGAATCACTTAGAAAAGATATCAAACAACTAAAAACTATATTGCATGATGAAGAGAATCAAAAGCACTCTTCTAGCAATATGAACAATTGAGTATACCAAACTAGAAACCATTAAAGAATTCTGTGGCTTTGCGGTGAGCTTTTTTAAAGGGGTGGAATGATTACATTATGGAATTAGAAAATATAATTAACAGTTTTAGGAAAGAATTCAGCTTTATAGAAAGTGAACTAATCATCATCAAGATCTTTGAAGGTAAAGGAAAAATGACCGATGATTACATAAGAAAATTAAAAAGACCTTCAGATGACTACAATTTTATAGCAGCACCCGGAGCTTATCTATTTTATGGACATGGGAAACCTTATCGAGTTGGCAGACATTTAACAAATACCAGATTTAGAGTATTAGAGCATTTAAAAGCTTGTACTAATAATGGGAAAGAATCAATATGGAGTATAAAGGATGCTGTTGATAGAGAAATCGTACTTTTTAATTTCAAATCGCACAAACTAAGTCATTGGGCGGCGGCGGCAGAAATTTACTTGGAGAATTTGCTAAGAGAAGAGCTCATCATTCCCTCTAAACGCCTTGGTTAATGAATATTGAAGGGATTGTAAAAGCCCCCTTAAGTGAACTTTGGGATAAATATAACGCTCATAAATTTACTGAGCTACCTCCACTCTATCCCACAGTTATCAAAGAAAATGGCCTTGTCTTTATTGGCATTAATCCATCCATTTCTGAAGCTGACAGAAAGCAAGTTTTAGCAGATGGAAAAAATGCAATACAAACCTATGATTTGCATGGCGAACATAAACAGCACTCCTATTTCAAAAAATTTATTGAAATCTCTGAAAAAACCAATCTAGATTGGACTCACTTTGATGTATTATATATTAGGGAAACACAACAAGCCAAAGTGAGTAAATTGATGAGAACAACAGATGGTATCGATTTCATTTACCAACAATGTCAAATCACCAAAAAAATCATTGACCAATTACTTGATCAGGAACCCAAGAAAATTTTTATAGTAAATAACACCTTAGCGCGTTTGCTACTTGGACAAGAAAAATCGAAAGATGGAAATCACAACATTTGGATGGGATATGATTTTCAGTGGAACAATTCCATCGGGACTTATACATTAAAAGGTTATCCTTTCTTTTTTACTTCTATGCTTACAGGACAAAGAGCACTAGATAAAGGTTCTTTTGAAAGACTTGTGTGGCATATCAACTTCATCAAGTCTTTCTTAAAGTTAAACACCATATTCATTAAAACCATTACGACTAAAGACCTTCAAAAAAGAATACTGAGAATACTCAAAGGAAATAAGTTTCTATTCCCTGCAGAAACAATAGGAATTCCGAAATCATATTCCATAAAGGTAATACATGGCGAACAAGCTTATAATTGTATTTATTCGATTGGCTCTAAAGATAAAAAAGTAAGAAGTGGATTGCTGATGCTAGATAAGTTACTTCTTGAAAAGCTTAATTTAACTTCTAAGCACCAACTTAAGATAGTACTTTTGAAACAAGGCGCATATGAGCTCATAAAACTGCAAAAAGATGATGAAAATAATGAATGATTGATTTATTTTTAAATGCCTTTTATCAAAGATTTTGATATGAATAAAAAAACTGAAATGTTAGACCTAATATCACCCGACTTTACCAATTCTCAATGGTTAATTGTCAATGGTCAATTAAAATATAAAAGTAGATGAGTAACGATAAACTCGATTTAAAAAGTCCCGACTTGGTGAACGAAAACTTTGAAAAGCTTGCAGCCCTCTTCCCTAACTGCATTACGGAAGCAATAATTGATGATAGTGCCGACCCTTCGACTCCGCTCAGGGTGACACGAAGCATAGACTTTGACCTGCTCAAACAAGAGCTGAGCCATGCCGTGGTAGAAGGCAACAAAGAACGTTACCGTTTAGAGTGGCCAGGTAAACGAGAAGCCATAGTAACCGCCAACCTACCCACTACCAAAACCTTACGCCCTGTACGAGAAGACTCTATAGATTTTGACAATACAGAAAACCTCTACATAGAAGGCGACAACTTAGAAGTGCTCAAGCTATTGCAAGAAAGCTATTTGGGTAAGATTAAGATGATTTATATAGACCCGCCTTACAATACAGGTAAAGACTTTGTGTACAAAGACAATTTTAGCAAAGATGCTCAGGAAGAACTCCTAGAAAGCGGACAAAAAGACGAGTACAACCAACGCTTGGTAGCTAATCCCGAAACCGCAGGGCGTTACCACTCCGATTGGTTAAGCATGATGTACCCAAGGTTGAAGTTGGCAAGGAATCTATTAACGCAAGATGGTGTGATTTATATTTCTATTGACGACAATGAGCACGATAACTTATTGAGAATCGGAAAAGAAGTCTTTGGAGAATTTAACTTCTTGGCTTCATTTACTTGGGTTAAAAAGAAGAAAGGAAGTCACTTATCAAAAACCCATAGGTCTATGACCGAATATGCAGTTTTGTTTGCAAAAGACCTTTCAAATCTAGAGTTGTATGGTGAAGCTGCATATACTGATAAGTGGCAACCAATTGTTAAGAGAACAAATTCTAAAAAGGACTTAGTATTTCCAGAAGGTACGATTGAGACAATTTTAGAAGATGGTGAATATGAAGTAGGTCTTAGTAGTGACACTTCTTCTGCGATCGAATTTAAATCTAAGGTTATTGTTGAAAATGGTATAGTTAAAAATGAGCTAGCAACAAATGCCCCTTACGTATGGACACAAGAAAAGCTTAATCAAGAAATTTCTTTAGGTACAAGAGTAGCACTTTCTAAAAAATTCGGATTTAACGTACTGCGTCATAATCAAGGTGACAAGGTAAAACGTCCGAGCACATTGCTCGATTCCAAGGCAGAAATTGGTACAAATGAAGATGCTTACTCGGAAGCAATTCAAATGTTCGGTGAAGAAGGCGTAATGAGTTACCCTAAACCAACAAGCTTAATTTATTATTTAATCAGGTCAAATACATTTTTTGACAAAGATGCCATAGTTCTTGACTTTTTCTCAGGCTCGGCAACCACAGCCCATGCTACCTTAAAACTTAACTCTGAAGATGAAGGAAGACGGAAGTTTATTCAAGTACAAATACCTGAAAGTACCGATAAAGAAAGTGCTGCATACAAGGCAGGATATAAGAATATTTGTGAAATAGGCAAGGAACGAATACGCAGAGCAGCCAAAAAAATTAAAGAAGAAACGAATGCAGATATAGATTATGGTTTCCGTGTCTATCGCTTAGACAGCAGTAATATGCAAGATGTCTATTACAAGCCGCAAGACTATGACCAAAACAACTTAGACCTCTTTGGAGACAATGTAAAGTCAGACCGCACCGCTGATGATTTGTTGGCACAAGTGATGTTGGATTGGGGCTTACCCCTATCGCTTAAAATTGAGCAGGTAGATGTATCAGGTAAGAAGGTCTTCAAAGTAGCCGAGAACTCACTCTATGCATGTTTTGATAGTGGCATAGATGAAGACTTTGCTAAAGCCATTGCCCAAGATGGACCATTGCGTATTGTGTTCAAAGACAGCGGCTTCAAGAACGATACTGCCAAAACCAATGTAAAGCAGCTTCTCAAGCAGCTAAGTCCAGAAACTGAAATGAAGGTTGTCTGAACCATAAGAAAATGTCTGAACCATGATTAGAAAGGATTATAGGATTGCCTGATTATTGATTTCCATGATTAATCAAGTAATCATGAAAATCGAGCAAATCAAGGTTCAAGACAAAAAGGAATAGTATGAAACATGAAAATTTAACACATAAAATCATTGGTGCAGCTATGGAAGTTCATAGACATTTAGGAAATGGTTTTCAAGAAGTGATATATCAACGTGCATTGTCCATTGAAATGAATATGCAGGGGATTGAACATGAACGAGAAAAAGAAATGCCATTGCATTACAAAGGTTTTGATGTGGGCACTAGACGAGTTGACTTCTTTGTCAAAGAGAAAATCATGGTAGAAATAAAGGCACTCACCAAATTAGAAGATGTGCATTTGGCGCAAGCCATGAATTATGTGGAAGCCTATAATATGGAAATTGGACTATTGATAAACTTCGGAGCAAAGAGTCTTGAATTTAAAAGAGTACACAATAATAATCTCATAGAAAAATCAGGTAATCCTTCAATCAATCAAAATCAAGGTTCAGACAATTAACAATTATGAATTAGATAAATGGCATTACCTGTTAACATAGAAGACCTTGTCCATGGAAATACCATTGAATGGGAGCGTATTGAGTTTAAAGAAGGTTGGAACCCTGAGGTGGTTATTCGTTCAATTTGTGCATTTGCTAATGATATTAATAATTGGGGTGGCGGCTATATAGTAATTGGTATTGGTGAGGAAGATGGAAAACCGATTCTGCCACCTGTTGGATTACAACAAAACCAACTTGATCCAATTCAAAAGAAATTGTTGGAACTAAGTTATAAATTGAGTCCCCAATACTTTCCTATAGCTCAACCATATGTACTTGATGAAAAACACATTTTAGTTATTTGGTGTCCCGCCGGAGACAACAGACCTTATAAGGCTCCTGAAAACCTTGCAAAACAGGCTACTTATTACCCTTACATTAGATTTACCGCAAATAGTATAAAAGCACAAGGCACCAACCTAACCAGGCTACAAGAGTTGACTGCCCGCATTCCATTTGATGATCGTATTAACAATAGAGCTACTTTGGACGATTTAGATTTAGGGTTAATTCGTCAATATTTACATGAAGTTAAAAGCGACTTGTTTGAGGAAAGTGCTACAATGCCTTTTCCTGATCTGTGCCGAACCATGTTAATTGCAAAAGGTCCAGATGAAGACATAAGACCTGTTAATATTGGCTTATTGTTTTTTAGTGAAAATCCAGAACATTTTTTTGAAAGAACATGGATAGAAGTGGTCCACCATCAAGACAAGTCGGGAAAAAAGTATTCAGAAAAGTATTTTAAGGGACCAATCCAGAATCAACTTAGAGATACCTTATCTTATTTTAAGTCTAATGTTATTTCAGAGTCAGTAATTAAAAGTTCTGATAAGGCAGAGTCCGACCGTTTCTATAACTTCCCTTTTGAAGCAATTGAAGAAGCCTTGTCTAATGCCGTATATCATAAAAGTTACGAATTGGGCTCACCTATAGAGGTTCAGATATTTCCAGATGAGATTACAATATTGAGTCATCCTGCACCTGTGCCCCCTGTAAATAATGAAGTGCTCTCAAATCAAAAACGAATCATTGCAAGAGAATATAGAAATCGCAGAATTGGTGATTTTTTAAAAGAACTTAAACTTACGGAAGGCAGAGGTACTGGTCTACCTTCTATTTACAGTTCATTAGAAGCCAATGGTTCTCCTGAACCTTCTTTTAAAACAGATGATGCTAGCTATGTTCTAGTCACCATTCCTGCCCATGCCGTTGACCAAGCTAGTGACGGAGCTAATGACCAAGTAGATGCTAGTGTTTTCAATACCTTAGATGATGTTCTTGCTTTTTGTGACGGAGCTAGTGACGGAGCTAGTGACGGAGCTCGGCAAATAGTAGAAGAAGAATTGCATGATAAGGTAGAAGGTTTACTTAAAGCTGCAACGACTTGGATTAGTAGAGAAGAATTATTTGAAAGTATTGGTTTATCCAATCATTCCTCAAACCGAAAAAGATATTTAGATTCGATAATAGATTTAGGTATGATAAGCATGGAATATCCTGATACGCCCACCCATCCAAAACAACGTTACAAAACGACAAAGTCCGGACAACGATTATTAACATTATTAAAGAGAGAATGAAACTACAGTTTAAAGAACAAGACTTTCAAGTAAATGCGGTTCAGGCTGTGGTAGATTGTTTTGAAGGGCAGCCACTCAAAACCAATCGCTTCACCTTAGAACGAAGCAAAGAACTCATACGCAAAGCTAAACAAGCGGCTACAGGAGAGCAAAGCTTAGATTTTGGCTTAGAAGAAGAAATAGGCTACCGTAACTCTGCTATCCAACTTATGGAAACGCAGATGCTGAAGAACATACAGGAAGTTCAGCAGAAAAACGACCTACATGCAAGTCAACAGATAGAACGTCCCAAAGGTGTAAAGTTGGGCTACAACCTAACCATAGAAATGGAAACAGGTACAGGTAAAACCTATACCTATATCCGTACCATGTATGAGTTGCATAAGAAGTATGGTTGGAGCAAGTTTATTGTCATTGTGCCCAGCATTGCCATTCGTGAAGGCGTTTACAAATCTTTTCAGGTAACCCAAGACCATTTTCAAGAACTCTACGGGCACAAGATCAATCCATTTATTTACAATTCAGGTCGCCCACAGGATATTGAGAATTTCGCTTCTGATAGTCGTATCAGTGTCATGATTATCAATACCCAAGCATTCAATGCTCGTGGTAAAGATGCCAGACGTATCTATCAGGAGTTAGACCAATTTGGAACTCGTAAACCCATTGAGATTATTGCCCAAACCAACCCAATCTTAATCATAGATGAACCACAATCGGTTGATGGTGCAAGAACCTTGGAGAGCATGCAAGACTTCAATCCGCTATTTACGCTGCGCTATTCAGCTACGCACAAAGTGGAGTACAATAAAGTCTATCGTTTAGATGCCTTAGATGCATACAACAAGCGTTTGGTCAAGAAAATACAGGTAAAGGGTATCAACCTAAAAGGCTCAACAGGCACCAATGGCTATCTCTATTTAGAGAGTATCAGTTTAAGCACCACCAAACCACCTTATGCATTAATAGAGCATGAAAAGCGTACTGCTTCGGGGAGTATTAGCAAGAAGCGTGTTAAGGTGGCAGAAGGCTACAATATCTATGAGCAATCAGGCAATATGCCTGCCTACAAGAATCAGACGATAACTGAAATAAATGGCTACCTCAATAAAATTGTAGTCGGTGGTCAAGATGTCTATCCAGGTGATATTCTCAATGATAAAGATGAACACGCTTTCCGCAGGGTACAAATAAGGGAATGTATACTCTCTCACCTGCAAAAGGAAAAGCAGCTCTTTGGTCAAGGCATTAAAGTCCTCTCATTATTCTTTATTGATACTGTAGAGAAATACCGTGTATATGATGACTTAGGAGACCAGCAATTGGGTGAATACGCCCAGATATTTGAAGAAGAGTACAACAAGGTTAAGAACGACTTCTTAGACCTCTTTCAGCAGGAATATAACGACTTTTTAAAAGATACAGACCCAAGTAAAGTGCATAAAGGCTATATGCCTACAAACTTTGGAGAATACCTCAAAAGAGATTCTGCAGACCAGGTACACAATGGCTATTTCTCAATAGATAAAAAAGGAAAAACGGTTGACCCTACAGTAAAACGTGGAAAGGAAGAATCTGAAGATGTATCAGCCTACGACTTGATAATGAAAGACAAGGAAAGGTTACTGAGCTTTGAAGAACCTACACGATTTATCTTCTCTCACTCTGCACTTAAAGAAGGTTGGGATAACCCGAATGTATTCCAGATATGTGCCTTAAAACATGCTGAAAGTGGTAGTTTAACCAGACGCAGACAGGAAGTTGGGCGTGGTATGCGTTTGTGTGTTGATAAACGTGGGGTCCGTCAGGATTTTGAGTTGGTTGGCGACCAGGTACACGAATTGAATAAACTCACTGTAATTGCTTCTGAGAGCTATGAAGCCTTTGCCAAAGGATTACAGAAAGAAATTGCTGAAACACTCAAAGACAGACCACAAAAAGCAGAAGTAGAATACTTTGTAAGCAAGCTTGTTACCAACGAGCAAGGTGAAGAATTGCGACTTACAGAAGATGATGCTAAGAAGCTACAATTCAAACTTATTGTTGGTGAAATAATTGACGAAGATTACAAGATTACCCCTAAAGGGAAAGAACTGATAGAGCAAGGGGAAGTGCCTTTACCCGAAAAGCTTGAGCCCTATAAAGAATCTGTCTGCAAGCTGCTACAGACCATTTATACAGGTGCTGAGTTTAAACCAGAAGATGAACGTGAAACGGTAATTCTAAACACCAATAAGAACTTTGCTAAGAAAGAGTTCCAGGCACTTTGGGAGAAGATTAACCTAAAGACCATTTACGAAGTACAGTTTGATACAGAGCAGCTTATTCAGGATTCTAAAGTCAAAATAGATGCACAACTCAATATTGGAGACCGTGTATATGAAGTAAAGACAGGTGAATTAGAAGATGGTACTGCGGAGCAGATGAAGGAAGGTAGTTTGGTACGTGAGTCCAAACGCCAATACATGAAGCTCAAGAATGATTTGTATTCCAATACGGTTTATGATGTTGTTGGTGAAATAGAAGTACAAACCAACCTCACTCGTAGAACCATTGTAGAGATACTCAAGAAAATTAAGCAAGAGAAGTTCGTGTTGATCCGCAAGAATCCAGAAGAGTTTATCGGTAAATGCAGCAAGCTGATTAATGAAGTAAAAGCAAGCCTCATTATCAACAACATTGTCTATCACAAGACTGAAGAACGGCATGATGCCAAGACCGTGTTTACCAATGATAAGTTTGCGTTGCGTAAGTCCGAATTGCTCAAAAAGCACATTTACGACTTCCTTACTTCCGACTCTAAGATTGAATCAGACTTTGCGACTGCATTAGAAAACAGCACCGAAGTTGTGGTCTATGCTAAGCTACCAAAGAGCTTTTATGTGTCTACACCAGTAGCCAACTACAGTCCTGATTGGGCAATTGTATTTGATAAGGACAAAGTACGCCATATCTACTTTGTAGCAGAAACCAAAGGATCTGATTCGGATATGGACTTGCGAGAAATAGAGAAACTAAAAATCCATTGTGCTACAGAACACTTCAAAGAGATAAGCGGAGCAGAAGTGAAATTTGAGAAAGTAAGTAGCTACGAGAAACTAATGGACATTGTACAACTGAGTTAAGTGAGTATGAGTGATTACCAAGAAAAGGACGAGGCTACTTTAGAAAGAGAAAACCAGCGAAGTGAAAGTGAAGCCAGGGACATCATCCATGATGTGGACAGGCTTTATACGTTCCCTGAGGATAAGAAAACAAGATGGATTTGGGAGCTTCTTCAAAATGCCAAAGATGTTGCCAATCCTGAAGGAATTACCATCACTATTAACCTCACTCAAGACAAGCTTGAGTTCGCTCATAATGGTAAACCATTTGAGACTAAGCACCTTCTCGCAATTCTTTACAAAACATCCACCAAATCACTGAATGGTGAAGGTGGCACAACCGGAAAATACGGAACCGGATTTGTCACTACCCACATCCTAAACAAAAAACTGACCATAGATGGAGTGCATACCAATGCAACGGGTAAAAGACGGTTCTTACTTAAAATTGACCGTTCAGCGGCCACTTTAGATGAAAGTATCGCATTGAAGGCTATGCAGGAATCTCTGGGTCTTACGTTTTCAGAAATTCAGGCTATAGGCAAGAAATCAGCGGAAGACATTCAAGATAACTCCAATAGATTCATTTACACCCTCACTTCAGATTCATACAAATACGCTGAAAAAGGATTGATTGAATTGAAAAGAAATGCTGCCTTTACACTTCTTATCAATCGCTCCATTAAGAAGATTGAAGTTTCGACACCAGAGTGGTCAGGTTCATTCAGTTTGCATACAGAAGCCTCAGAGTTTCCAGATATTCAATTTGCATCCACTGATTCAGAAAATGGACTTCTATACCAGCAATCAGAAAAGTTAATTTTTGGCATTCCAGCCAAAAAGAACGGTACTACCTACTTACTTTTACCATTGGAGAATCAGGCGGTACTTTATAAGGAATTTCCGTTGATTGGCACTGAAAAATTCAATCTACCTGTACTCCTACAACACAGTGATTTCCACCCAACAGAACTGAGAGATGGTATCAGAACCAAAATCACCAATAAGGATGAACCTGATCCAAGTGCTAAAAAAAACAGAAATGCGCTTACTGATTTCATCAGTCATTACCTCAAATTCATTGAGCAGCTATTACCAAAAGTTGAAAATGCCCATTTGGTAGCTAAGAGCGGTTTGCCTGAGCATGCGGATAGATATTCGAATGTTGATTGGTATGAGGAAAACATCCAATCTCCTATCAGACAATTCTTGCTCTCCAAGCCGATTGTAAAGACAGCATCTGGTGCACAAGTAAAAATTGAGAAAGCAAGATTCATTCTTTCAGAATTAGAATCCAGAAACTCACTTTTTGATTTGGCAAGCTCCATAATCCCTGAGCATCTTCCTGAAAAAGAAAGCATTTGGCATTGGTCAGAAATCATCGATCAAGAATTAGAGCAGTGGCCAACAGGTGTTCAATTTGACATCAATGACCTGGTAGCACTGGTTGAAACAAGCATTGATCTCAGTGAATATGAATCGTTTGAGTGGCTAAAAAGCCTTTATGAATTTCTTGCTGAGAACAAACTACTACACCTTGGAGATGTTACCCCAATCTACCCAACCGAGGCAAATCACTTTAAAGCAAAGGACAGTGAGTTGTATTTGCATCCTCAGATTGATGAAGAGTTTAAATATGTCTCCAAAGGTTTAGGAAGAGATTTAGATGAAGAATTTCTCAACCGAAAAGTAGGTAATGTAGAAGGAATCAAACCTTTCGATCTCAATAAATTTTACAACGACCTAAACAAGAATCTAATCAGTGACTTAAAGGTCGAAGACGCCACTGAGGAGCAGGCCAAATCCATTATTCGAATCAACAGTCTCTTTAAAAGTGATAGAGCTTTAAAAAGAGAACAATGGCTTGACGTAATTCAACAGTTATTACCACACCTGATTTCAGAGAGAAAAATAATTACTGTTAACTATGATAATTACTGGAAATCGGCAGAAAACTGGAGCGTAAGATATGTATGCCACCTTATTGAAAACTCAAAGTCACCAACTGCGTTTGCTGATAAATACTTTGAAAATCATGAAGACTCTTGTTTTAAATGGCTAAGTGATTTTTTGGCGTTTGTGTTTGATCAATCTGAGGACAACAGAGAAACCAATCTGAAAAAATCTATCATTCCTACACAAGATGATCAATTCAGGCCAAATGATGACTATATCTACGCAGAACAAGATTCAAGGTATTTCAACGAATCGATCAAAGAAATCTATAAAAACTATACGGAAAAGGGAGATCCCAAAAGATGGATTATTGACAACCGTATTTCGTTTGAAGACTTGGATAAAAAAAGACGAGGTGTCTCTGTTTTGACAAGGGAAATAGATAAGCTGTTTTTGGATGAAAACATTGAAAGCAAGGTGAGAAAAGGAGGTCTTTTAAATGAGATGTTCTTAAAACTAAATGACTGGTTTGAAACCTTCTCAAACCCAACCGAACTTCTCCCTACATTTTCAAGCAAACGCTCTACTCTTTATGTATTGGCACTTGGCGAAGGTTTCAGTAAACAAATCATGGAACTTCAAAACTCAGGTAAGTCTATAGAAGATATTACAGAATTAGCCAAGATTAAACTTAGCCCTGAGGAGATGAAAGTGTTTGAATCAGCTGCTGCTGAGCTGGGTACTGAAGCTCTTTTAGCAAAAGCCAAAGAAATGCTTGAAGCTAAACAGCAAATTGATAGATGGAAAACTATTGGTAAAGCAGCCGAAACAGCATTTGAAACAGCCATCGCTGGATTAGATGCTGATTTCAAAATAGAGAACCCTGATCGTGGAAAGGATTTTGAATTGATTTTAGAGGCAAAGGACTATTCTATTGAAATCAAAAGTGTGGCAAAAGGAAAAGAAAATGTCCGGATGTCTGCTCTGCAAGGAAGGACTGCTTCAAAAAGCCCAGATAATTACGCTTTATGTGTGATGACAAGACCCGAAGATAATCAGGAAGTTGACAAAGACTACTTCATCAAGGAATCCCAATTTGTAATTGATATAGGTCATAGACTTTCTGATAAAATTCAGAATTGGGATGAGGGTCTCAAAAAATTAATAATTGATGATGATGTGATGGTTTATCTGGATGATAAGACTGAATCTGTATATGTCAGAAGAGAAATCTGGCGAACAGGGATCAACTTTGAAGAATTTGTGGAAGTTATCACCAAACACTTCAATAAATGAAGCTAATCGACAATGTAAATACACGTTTGGGTGATGACCTAAAGGAGACCATAAGAAAAGGTAGTAAACTCAGTATTGCCGCTTCTACGTTCTCTATTTATGCCTTTGAAGCACTCAAAAATGAGTTGACTAAGATTGAAGAATTGCGTTTCATTTTTAGTTCACCCACTTTCATTGAAGAGAAGTTTCAGAAGGAAAGCAGGAAGTTCTACATACCGCATATTGTTCGAGAATCAGAGCTTTGTGGTGGTGAGTTTGAGTTGAGATTGATGAATCAACTCAACCAAAGAGCTATTGCCAAAGAATGCTCAAGGTGGGTAAAAGAAAAGGTCACTTTCAAATCCAATAAACACAACAATCAGCCCCTCAACGGGATGATTCATGTGAACCAGGGCAACGAGAATGCCCAAGCCTATTCTAACGTGAGTGGTTTCACCACTTCCGATCTAGGAATCACACATAAAAAAGGGTTTCCTACACTCATTCAAAAAGCGGAATATCCAGATAGTAAAGCCTACTTAGATTGGTTCAATCAGGTGTGGGAGAATGAAGAAGACTTGAAGGATGTGACCGAGAAAGTGCAGAAATACTTTGAGAGTGCTTACAAGGAGAACAGTCCTGAGTTTATCTACTTCATTACGCTTTACAACATATTCAATGACTTCTTAGACGACTTGTCTTTAGACAATCTACCTAACGAGCAAATTGGCTTTAAAGACACATTGGTATGGCAGAAGCTCTACAATTTTCAACAGGATGCAGTAATCGGTGCTATCAACAAATTAGAGAAGTACAAAGGCTGCATATTGGCAGATTCTGTTGGTTTGGGTAAAACCTTCTCAGCTTTGGGAGTTATCAAGTACTACGAGATGCGGAACAAGGACGTATTGGTACTTTGTCCCAAGAAGTTAGAAGCCAATTGGAATACCTACCGCCACAACGATAAGAACAACATATTAGCCGCTGATAGATTCAGGTATGATGTACTATTCCATACAGATTTAAGCCGTGAACGTGGTATCAGTAATGGACGTGAATTAGCCAATGTGAATTGGGGCAATTACGGTCTCATAGTTATAGATGAATCTCACAATTTTAGAAATAACAATACAGTAGTTGGGAAAGAGAATCGTTACCAAAAGCTGATGCGTAAGGTGATTCAAGAAGGTATTGAAACTAAGGTGATGATGCTTTCTGCTACCCCTGTAAACAACAGGTTCAACGATTTACGTAACCAGTTAGCTTTAGCTTATGAAGGTGATGCGGAGAACATTGATGAAAAATTAGATACCCAAAGTGGTATAGACCAGATATTCAGAAAAGCACAGCAAGCATTTAATATTTGGAGCAAATACGAAACTGCTGAGCGCACCACTGAGAAGCTGTTGGATATGCTCGACTTTGACTTCTTTGAAATATTGGACTCATTGACCATAGCACGTTCAAGGAAGCACATTACAACCTATTACGATACCACAGCCATTGGTAAGTTCCCAGACCGCAACAAGCCTGTATCTATTCATAGTGCATTAACTGATTCAGATGAAGTAACCTATGTAGATATTGCAGAGAAACTTACTCTACTCAATTTATCGGTTTATACACCCCTGAATTACATATTGCCGAGTAAGGTACAAGCCTATGCCGATTTATATGATAAGGAAGTACGATCAGGTTCAGGTAAACTATCCCAAGTAGATAGAGAATTGAGCTTGCGTATTCTAATGCGTATCAACTTGCTCAAACGTTTAGAAAGTTCCGTAGATTCTTTTCGTATCACTTTAGAAGGTATAATCAGCCAGATTGAAAACGCCATAAAAGCAATAGACAAAGGAGATACAGGAGACTATGAAGGCATACACAAAGTGTTGGAAGCCAAGGAAAACTATGAGAACTACGACTTTGAATCCAATTGGGCTGATGAAGAGCAAGTAATTGGTAAAAAGATTAAGGTTCACATTGCGGATATGGATACCACAAAATGGCGTGAAGACCTCAATGAAGACCTTGCAGTACTGAATCACCTTTGGAGCAATATCGTTGATATACGTGGAGAGAAGGACACCAAGCTTCAGCACCTAATCAGTCTCTTAGACCAAAAGGTAAATGAGCCATTCAATCCAGGAAACAAGAAGGCAATAGTATTCACTGCTTTTGCAGATACAGCCAATTATCTCTATGAAAATATCCATGACTATCTCAAGGATAATTATGGTCTCAATACAGCAATTATAACAGGTTCAAGAAGGTTATGCACCACCAAAAAGATACCAGCAGATCTAAATGCTATCCTCACTTGTTTTTCACCCCTATCGAAAGATAAAGCGCAGTTGTATCCAAGCATTTCAGACTCTATTGATTTACTAATTGCTACAGATTGTATTTCAGAAGGACAGAACCTACAAGACTGCGATTACCTTATCAATTATGACATTCATTGGAATCCCGTAAGAATTATTCAACGCTTCGGGCGGGTAGATAGAATTGGTTCCAAGAACGAGAGTATTACCATGGTTAACTTTTGGCCTGACGTTACACTTGATAATTATATCAACCTAAAGCAGCGTGTTGAGAATAAGATGCTCATTAGCAACATGGCAAGTACAGGTGATGACAACATTCTAAACACCGAAGAAAAAGACTTAGAGTACAGGAAAATTCAGCTTCAGAGACTACAAGAAGAAGTAATTGACTTAGAAGATTTGAGAGAAGGTGTGAGCATTACAGACCTTGGATTGAATGATTTTAGAGTGGATTTATCCAACATGATTAAAGAGTACGGTGAATTGAAGAATATTCCAGAAGGACTTCATGCAGTAGTAAAATCCAGCCCAATACTTCAAAGTGGTGTGATCTTCGTGCTCAAGAATGTAAACTCAAGTGTCAATATCAATAAGCTGAATAGATTACACCCGTACTACTTGGTGTATATGAAAATGAATGGCGAGTTAATCCTGAACCATGTAGAGTCTAAGAAGATATTGGATGCCATGCGCATGCTTGCTAAAGGCAAAACTGCACCAATAGAAGATGTGTGTGCTGAATTAGCGGAAGAGACAGATGACTACCACCAGATGGATGAATACTCAAACCTGCTGAAGCAAGGCATTAGTACCATTTTACAGAAGGAAGAAGAAAAGGAAGTTCTCAGTCTATTCAAATCAGGCGGCACAACTGCACTTCAGGAGAAAATCAAAGGAATAGAAGACTTCAAGTTGGTATCATTCTTAATTGTACGCTAATGGATTTCTTCAATCTACCTGTAAGAACAAAGGTTGGTCGAGTTGTTCCCAAGAATGCATTTGACGAGTACACCAACACCAAGCAGAAGAAGCTATTCACAGACTGTATTCAGCGTATTTCATGGACTCATAAGCTTTCTGCGGATACGGTAAACTTAGATGCTAAGGATATTCAGGAAATACAGGTTTTCAAGGTTGAACTAAAGCAAAAATCCGATATCCTTAAAATCCTTGAAATCATTAATAAGTCCATTCCATACCACATAGTGTTTTGGGTAGAGCATGAACAGGAAGCTTATATTTCAACTGCTTCTAAACACCCACACCCCACCAATGATGATGTTGCAGTGATTGATTGGACGTTTACTTCGGATTGGTTTAATAAAGACGATAACAGCTATGCATTTAACCTTAAAGGAAGTTTAGATGCCGTATTCAAAGATTTATGTGTTCAACTCACAGGTAAACCAGAATTAGGTAAACAGTCTTTAGGCTCAATTCTAAAGAACCAACAAGAAGTAGATCGCTTGAAGAAGGAAATCAGCAAACTCAAATCTGCAATATCAAGAAGCAAGCAGTTCAATGAAAAAGTGAGACTAAATCAAAAGCATATTTTACTTAAAAATCAACTAAATAAGTTGAACTAATTTTAAGCATTATTTTAACTCTTCATAAGAATCTTAAACCATTTTAATTTCGATTTTTATAAAGTTTCATTCATTATTCTCTCATTCAAAAAAGCATTGGGATTTAAACAATTGCACAACAAAAGAAGAGTTTGAAATTTTATTACTATTGCATTAATCCTCAATTCGTGAATCGTTAATTATTCCCTATTCGAATACGGAATATTCTGAATTGACTTTTTTAGTTTGAGTAAATTCTTGTCACATCGAGTGTTCCAAACTTTGTTTGGAATGTATCGAGATGGACAAGTATTTGGAACGAGAACAAGGATGAGAACGTTTTCTCAGTTTGATTGATTTCATTGTCATTCTCGATACACTTCGACCAAAAGGTCGAACCACTCGAACTGACAATGAAACCGTTTTGTCAGCTCGAGTGGCCGACGAAGATGGTTGCCCCCCGGATGAATCCGTTCGGACGGGTTTCGAGAGCTAGACAAAACACTCAATGTAACAAGAAAAAAAACTTCCCTCATATGTTCCTTGTCAGTTCGAGTGCTTCGACTGAAAAGAGAAGTGTATCGAGAACTACAAGGAGTAGCAGTTTTTTCATTTCATCTAGTTTTCTTTTTGTTCTCGATACTATTCGTCCTGCGGGACGAATCACTCGAACTGACAAGAAAACTTAGCTATGCTCTAAAGTCTAAACTCTAAAATCTATTCTCTTCTCTATACTCTATATTCTATTCTCTTTACTCTCTCTTCCCAAAATCTAAATTCTCTTAGCGTAACAAATGTTACTCATAGCGCTAAAACCGCAGACTAATTTTGTCAAAAAATAAGACAAAATGAGTGTAAAAACAGTTTTAGTGAATTGTATGCTAGCCCTTGGATGTGCCCTCTGCTCTAACCTTTCAGCCCAAGACACGCTGAAAGTAAGCGAGCAAGAACTACTTCAAAAGTTGACTAACAACAACTGGGAGCTTCGCATTGCCGAACATGATTATTTATCTGCAAGAGCAGATTACCGACAGTCGAATGGAATTTTTCTACCTCAAGTAGAACTTTCCTACACCGCCATGACGACAAACAATCCTTTAATGGCCTTTGGTTCTAAGCTGAATCAAGAAATTGTCAGCATGCAAGACTTTAATCCGGCCTTGCTCAATAACCCTGATCGCATTGACAATTTTGCGACAGAGATTGCCGTGAATCAACCTTTAATCAATGTTGATGGTATTTATCAGCGTAAGGCGGCCAAAGCCAAAATGCAAGCCATGCAGTTAAAATCTCAACGCACCCAAGATGGGATGAAGATTGAACTGAAAAAGGCTTACATGATGCTACAAGTTTCCTACAAAGCGCAAATGGTGGTCAACAAAGCGGTAAAAATGGCTGAATCGGGCTACCAAATGGTTTCTGATTATTACACAGAAGGCATGGTGCAAAAAGCCGATGTGTTAATGGCTGACTTGCATCTTAAGCAAATGCAAACCAAGCAGCAAGCGGTAAAGAATCAGATCCAATCGGCTTCTAATCAAATTGCTTATTTGATTGGTGATAGCAGTAGAACTCAGATTTATCAAGCTTCAGATATACTTGATACTTCGATTTCTACCACTTTAGCAGAAGTCAGTTTTACTGAAAATCGAGATGACATACAAGCCATGGAAAATGCAGCTGAAGCCTACAAAAGAATGTCACAAGCGAGCAAAATGGCTTTTTTACCACGCTTAAATGCTTTTGGTCGCTACCAAATGTATGATGATGAGATTTTACAGGCTGATGCTAATGGATATTTAGTGGGCGCCAGACTGAGTTGGTCTTTGTTCAATGGCTATCAAAATGCTGCTAAAAGCGAAAAAGCAAAGGTAGAATACCAAAAAGCCATTTACGAAGCGGAACAATACAAATCTCGCAGCACGAGTGAATTCAATGAAACACGAAACAATTTACAGCTAGCCATTTTTAAAGTACAACAAGAAAAATTGGCCTTACAACAAGCTGAAGAGGCATATCAGATTAGAAAGGATCGCTTTAGTGAAGGCTTGGAAAAAACAACCGATTTATTGCAAGCTGAAACTCAGCTTTACCAAAGTGAAATGGGCTTACTCAACGCTCTTTTTGAATATCATTTAACAAATGCATACCTCCAATTTTTAACGAAATAAGATCATGAAAAAGATGAAAACATATATATGGATTTTAGCAGCAACTGCTACCCTAGCTGCCTGTTCTTCAGCAGAAACTGAAACGCCTAATGAAAATAACTCGCCTGCTGTATTGGTAAAAGTGATGACTGTAAACAATACTTCACAAGCCAACAGCATACAAGCGAGCGGAAGTCTGCAAGCTGTTAAAAGCGCCAATTTAAGTACCAGAATGATGGGAAATGTCAAACAAGTCTTGGTAAAAGGCGGACAAGCCGTAAAAAAAGGAGACTTGCTTTTAAGCATTAGCAGTGCAGACCTTTCAGCCAAACGCGCACAAGTGGAAGCGAACATAATTAGTGCTGAAACCGCTTTTAAAGATGCCAAGAAAGACTTGGAGCGCTTTGAGAATTTGAAAGAAAAAGGAAGTGCTTCTCAAAAGGAATTGGAAAACATGCAAAACCGCTTTCAAATGATGAAAGCCGGTTTAGATGCAGCGAAAAGCATGAAGAACGAAATTGATGCTCAATTTGAATTTTTAAACATTCGTGCACCTTTTGACGGACATGTGGCCAATGTATTTGTTAAGGAAGGAGACATTGCTGCTCCGGGACATCCACTAGTTAGCCTTGAAGGTTTAGAGGAATTAGAAGCCGTTTTAATGGTTTCTGAATCTGACATCAGCAAAGTAAAAGCGGGACAAAAAGCTCAATTGCAAGTCAAATCAACCAATGATTACTTAGAAGCTCAGGTCAAAGAAGTGAGTCCTTCTTCCAAAAACACAGGCGGGCAATACATTGTAAAACTAGCTGTCGATCAAAAGGATGCCTCAGTTTTACCTGGCATGTTTGTGCAAGCCAACATACAAACAGACAGCAGCACCAATGAAAACAATAGTGTATACATTCCGATTACTGCAATGGTAGAAAATGGTCAATTAAAAGGGGTTTACACGCCTTCTGATGAAGGAAAAGCCATTTTGAGATGGTTGAGATTAGGAAAGCGCACAGAAGATCAAATCAGAGTGCTTACAGGCTTAAAAGCTGGCGAAAAGATTATTACATCAGCAGATGGAAAGCTTTATAACGGAGCTCCAATCAGTTATTAAGCAGTATTAACGATTTAAAACTATAGCCTTATGCAAGAAGGAATATCAGGAAAAATAGCAGGCTTTTTCATCAACTCTAAGCTCACCATCTTATTGATGATTGCTTTGATGGTAATTGGAATCTACAGTTCAACATTGATTCCAAGAGAAGAAGAGCCCCAAATTAATGTACCCATGGCCGATTTAATGATTGGCTATCCAGGCGCTTCACCTTCAGAAGTGGAAGCTCGAATTACAGCCCCTTTAGAAAAAGCCATTGCCAACATCAAAGGCGTGGATCACATCCACTCTATGTCGCGAAATGGCGGCGCGATGATTATTGTGCAATTTGAAGTAGGTCAAGATATTGAACGCTCTTATGTAAAGCTTTACGACGAGTTAATCAAACATCAACATTTGCTTCCAGAAAGAGCGATGCAACCCATGATAAAAACGCGTTCGATTAACGATGTCCCGATGCTGGGTTTAACGCTTTGGAGCGAAAAATACGACGATTTTCAATTGCGTCAAATTGCAGAAGAGTTGAGTTCAGAAGTAGAAAGAATTCAAGAGGTCTCTATCACAGACGTGATTGGCGGTCGTAGCCGAGAAGTACGTTTGACTTTAGACAAAGACAAACTAGCCGAGAACAAGATTGATGCGCTGAAAATCATGCAAATGATCAAAGCCAGCAACGAAAGTTCTCAATCGGGTGAGTTTATTTCTCAAGATGAAAGCATTTTATTGACGACTGGCGAGTTTCTAAAAACGAAAGAAGATGTAGAAAACTTAGTGGTAGGTGTTAACCAAAACATGCCCGTTTACTTGCATCAAGTTGCAACAGTTACTGACGGTCCGGAAATGCCCGCCAATTACGTCAGCTTTGGGTTTGGTGAAAACAATGAAGCGCATGCTCAATTTCCGGGAGAATATCATGCGGTAACCTTATCGGTTTCAAAAGTAGCTGGAGCCGATGCCATGCGTATTGCAGAAGAAATCTTGGCAAAAATGGAAGAGCTTAACAAAACCTTACTACCCAATGATGTTCATGTAGAAGTGAGCCGTAATTATGGAGATACAGCCTCACACAAAGTGAGTGAACTCCTACTCCACTTAGCAGTGGCGATTATTGCCGTAACGGTTTTAGTGATGTTAGCCATGGGTTGGCGCGGTGGTTTAGTGGTCTTCTTTTCGGTACCGCTCACTTTTGCCTTAACCCTATTTAGCTACTACATGTTGGATTACACCCTAAACCGCATCACCTTATTTGCCTTGGTTTTTGTGGTGGGAATTGTGGTAGACGACAGTATCATTATTGCGGAAAACATGCACCGGCATTTTAAAATGAAACGCTTGCCCTTTAAGCAAGCGGCCATTTATGCCATCAATGAAGTAGGAAATCCGACGATTTTAGCCACTTTCACTGTGATTGCAGCTATTCTACCCATGGCCTTTGTTTCGGGCATGATGGGGCCTTATATGAGTCCAATGCCTATTGGTGCTTCTATCGCCATGATGTTGTCTCTTTTTGTAGCTCTAACGGTAACGCCTTATTTGGGCTATCATTTGCTTCGTGAAAAGGATAAACAAGAAGAAAAAGAAGCTGAAGGTCATGAAAACAGTTTCATCTACAAATGGTACAAGAAAATTGAACAGCCATTACTAGAGAATCGCGGAAAAAGAAATTTCATTTTAGTAGGAACGGTAGTACTTCTATTGGGAAGCATGATGTTGTTCTACACCAATTCGGTGGCTGTAAAAATGTTGCCTTTTGACAATAAGAATGAGTTCCAAGTGGTAATTGATATGCCTGAAGGAACAAGTCTAGAAAGAACCGCTGTAGTGACCAAAGAGGTAGCGAATTACCTTTCTACGGTACCTGAGGTTGTGAACTATCAAAATTATGTTGGCACCTCTGCTCCTATTACTTTTAATGGTTTGGTGCGTCACTATGACTTGAGAAGTGGAAATAATTTAGCCGATATTCAGGTCAACCTATTGCCTAAGGCTGAAAGAGAGGATCAAAGCCATGACATTGCCAAAAGAGTTAGAGCCAAAGTGCAAGAAATTGGAGCGCGTTATGGTGCAAATATCAAATTGGTAGAAGTTCCTCCCGGGCCACCTGTACTTTCCACTTTAGTGGCAGAGATTTATGGCCCTGACTACGAACAACAAATTGCGGTAGCCAAACAGGTGAAAGACATTTTAGTCAATACAGACGATGTGGTTGATGTTGATTGGATGGTTGAAGATGCCCAAAAAGAAGTGACCTTAGAAATCGACCGAGAGCGCAGTATGCTGAATGGCGTAGCTCCAGCACAATTAGTGGGAAATCTCACTTATTTACTCAGAGAGATGCCAATCTCTAATCTGTATGATGAAGATTCTCACGACCAAGTTGGAATTATTATGGCATTAGATGAAGGGGAGAAAAGCAGTGTAGATCAATTGAAACAGCTGAAAATTGTCAATCAAAGAGGTGAAAGTGTGCCTGTTTCCAACTTGGTACAAGTGGAAGAAAAAGAAGCTGCTAAAACCATCTACCGCAAAGATCAAAACCGAGTAGTTTATGTCTTAGCCGATATGGCAGGTGGTTTGGAAAGTCCGGCTTATGCCATTTTAGGCATGGAAGAAAAACTAAAAGCCATGGATTTACCAAAAGGATACGAGGTAAATGAATTGTACATGGGTCAGATTGAAAGTGACCAAGATTTTACAGTTAAATGGGACGGAGAATGGCAAATAACCTTAGAGGTTTTTAGAGACTTGGGAGCTGCCTTTTTAGTAGTGATTATCATCATATACATGCTAATTGTAGGTTGGTTCCAAAACTTTAAAACACCAATCGTAATGATGATTGCGATTCCACTCTCTTTAATCGGAATTATTCTGGGTCACTGGATGCTTGGTGCTTTCTTTACCGCTACTTCATTTATTGGTATGATTGCCCTAGCGGGAGTTATGGTTCGAAACTCAGTCTTGCTGATTGATTTTATAGAAATTCGATTGAATGAGGGCGCTGAGCTAAAGCAAGCCATTATTGATGCCGGAGCAGTAAGAACCACACCTATCCTACTCACCACCGGTGCGGTAGTTATTGGAGCAAGCATCATTTTGTTTGATCCCATATTTCAAGGTTTGGCTATTTCTTTAGTTGCCGGAGCCATTGTATCCACCATTTTAACCCTATTGGTTGTGCCTTTGATTTACTTTATCACAGAGCGCAAAAAATGGGAAAACATCAAAAAATAGAATTATGAAAATGTTAGTTATCACGGCTGTACAATCTTACCAAGAAGACATTATTAACGTATTAAAAAATAGTAACATACACGCATTTTCCTCAACCAATGTTTTAGGTCACGTCAACAAGCATGATCCTAATCTAGACGACAATTGGTTTGGAGGAGATGTGCAGAATTATCAGTCTATTTTGTACTTCGCCTTATTACCAGAAACGCAATTAGACCAAGTATTTAATGAAGTAGAAAAAATCAATGAAAAAGCCCAGAGTCAATCAAAAGTTCATTTGAGTGTAATGGGTGTTGAACGAACAAATTAAATGTAAAAATGATGAGAGCAAAAGTTGTCAATGGCATTGCAGGAGCCTTTATTTTAATCAGTGTGATTTTAGCCGTAACCGCTAACATCAATTGGTTGTGGTTTACCGCCTTTGTGGGGGCCAACCTATTTCAATATTCTTTCACCAATTGGTGTTTGATGGCAATTATCTTAAAAAAGTTGGGTGTTCCTGAATAAATTTTAGAATTGCGATTAGTGTGTTTGGAAGCCTTTGGTATAGATTTATTCTATACTAGAGGCTTTTTGCAATCTCTGCCAGTGATTTAAACTGAAAATCGGCCTCTTTCATCACTACTTCTTCATCAGTAATAAAAAGAGTCACCATTCCTACTCTTTTGCCCATTTGCATATCACTCAAAGAATCCCCAATCATGATTGATTTTTTAAAATCAATTTCCGGAAAGTCCTTGCGGGCTTCCTCTGCCATACCTGTATTGGGTTTACGACAGCTCGCATTGCTTTCAGCCAATTCAGGACAATAGTATATTTTATCTAAATGGGCACCTGCTTTCACTAATTCTAATTCCATGTAATCATGGACTTCTTTTAAATCTTGTTTGCTCATCAAACCTTTACCAATTCCTTGTTGATTGGTGACTACTACAATTCTTCCGAAGAGTAAATTAAAGACTGCAATGGCTTCTTTACTTCCTTTTATAAAAGAAAACTCCTCAATATTTTTAACATAATCATCATCTAACTTTTTGTTAATCACGCCATCACGATCTAAAAACAGTGTCCATTGTTTATCAATTTGAAGGTCTTTTAAATCCATAGAGAGTTTGTCAGTTCTTTGTTGTTTTAGCTTTTATTTTTAACGAAATTCGTTGCCCTATTTAAGAAATACAAATTTTAAGTTCTAGAATTCATGAGTAAAACGCATTTAGTCTCCGGAGGTTGTGGTTTTGTTGGTCGAAACATGGTAAAACGTCTTTACAATGCTAGTAGTAGCGACCGAGTAATTTTTGTTGATGACCTATCTGTAGGAACTGACCCTAAAACTTGGTTAGGAGTTGAAGAAAAAAGAAGTGAACAAAATGCTACTTTTTACGGAGAAGATGAACGTTTGGTGTTTATCAAAGATGACTTTAGAAACACCTTACATCAATTAAGTAAAAATGAGAATTACTTTCAGGATGAATTCAATTTAAACTTTAAGAAATTCGATGATGTTTTTCACTTTGCAGCCATAGTAGGTGGCAGAGCAAAAATTGATGGAGACCCTATGATGGTCGCCTTAGACCTTTCTATTGATGCCGAGTTCTTTTATTGGATTTGTAGACATAAACCAGCAAGAGTACTCTACCCTAGCTCTTCAGCAGCTTATCCGGTAGATTTACAAACCGACACCAATGCCATTGCACTGAGTGAAAGTGATATTGATTTTGCCAAAATGGGACAACCTGATATGACTTATGGTTGGTCGAAATTAACCGGCGAATATTTAGCTCACATTGCAGCAAAATATTATGGTGTTTCTGTTACTTGCATCAGGCCATTTTCAGGTTATGGTGAAGATCAAGACTTAACCTACCCTATTCCTGCTATTGCAGCTAGAGCAGCAAATAAAGAAAACCCTTTTGAGGTTTGGGGAAGTGGAAAACAAGGTAGAGACTTTGTGCACATTGATGATGTGTTAGACTGTACGCTTTTAGCCATGGAAAAAATCACCGATGGCAGAGCTATTAACATTGGCCAAGGTCGCTTGACAAGCTTTTTAGAAATTATTGACATTTTTACGGATTTTGCTGGATACAAACCAACCATAAAACCTTTATTGGATAAGCCAGTTGGCGTTCATTCTCGCTATTGCAACATGGACTGGGTGAAAGAGAATTTAGGTTGGGAACCAAAAATTTCGATTCGAGAAGGAATGCGAAGAGTTTACGAGAAAGCAGTAGAAAATAACAAATAAGCAGATGAGCAAACGCAAAATCGTTTGTTTTGGTCCTGGACCAAAGTTTAAAGGAGGAATTTCTAATTACAACACTTCTTTGGCTAAAGCCTTAGATAAAGAGGAAAATACAGAGGTTCATATCGTTTCTTGGACACAGCAGTATCCAGCAATTATTCCACGTGAGTTTGTAGATAAGAGCAGTAAAACGGATTTACTAGAAGGAACTGACATTCAAGTTAAATACATCACCAACTACAACAATCCTGCTAGTTGGAGAGCGACTTTGAAATACATACTTTCCTTAAAACCGGAAAAAGTCATTTTTCAATGGAGTATAGCTGTTCAAGGTCTGCCATTAGGTTGGCTAGCCAAAAAGTTACAGCAACATGATTTAGAAGTCATTTTTGATTTACACTTTGTCATACAAAAGGAAAATTCTAAGCTAGACCAGTTGTTTACCAAGTACGGGATTGCTCATGCCGACAATTACATTGTACATGCTTATAAAACAGCAGATGAGTTAAAAGAAACTTTCCCAGATAAACCTTTTAAAATTACAGAAAGCGGTGAAAGAAGCGTTAAAGGAGAACAATCCATAATAAAGCTCTACCACCCTATTTACGATTTATTTCAAGCGGATGATAGTTTTGATGTAGCGGCCTTTAAAAAGGAACATGGACTTAAAGAACATGTTTTTCTTTTCTTTGGATTTATTCGAAAATACAAAGGTTTGCATCACTTGATTCCTGCTTTTGAAAAAGTTGCAAAACAAAGAGACGATGTGAGTCTATTGATTTGTGGTGAATCCTTCTGGGCCACCTTGGACAACTCAAAATTGAGCACCAAATTAAAAAATGCAGTTTTTGGTTTGGCTAAGAAATTGTTTTTGAAAAAAGCTGATGATGAAAGAGAATATCGCCCACTTGAACTAATCCAAAAGTTAGGTCTTGAAAATCAAAGTATGGTGGTGAATGAATTTATCCCTAACGAAGACGTCAACAAGTATTTTCAAGCAAGCAATGCAGTTGTATTATACTACGACTATGCCACTCCTTCCGGAATAGAATCCTTAAGCTACAATTTTAAGCTTCCCATATTAGCAACCAAAGTAGGTCATTTTCCAGAAACGATAAAAGATGGTTTTAACGGCTATCTAGCAGAAGCAAATAACATAGACTCTATGGCAGAGCAAATGCTTCGTTTTATTGAAAATCCATTGCCTGCCGAAAATGTAGCCGAAAAAACCAAAGAATTGAGTTGGGCGAACTATGCCAAGGCAATATTGTTTAAGTAATATTGTTAAGTATTCTTAATTTCTACCAACCAATCAACCATGAAGAAGTTTAGCCGAATTATATTACTTTTTATTGCCGCAATTGGCTTGTTCTATGCTTTTTTAGCTTTGAGCTTTAAAGACCCAAAGCCAAGCTGTTATCATAAAGACCTACCCATTGAAGCGATTGCAATTCATGAATTAGAAGCTGTAAATGATAAAGCTGGAGTTTTTAAAAGTGAAGTTGAATTGGAATATAGCCGATGGAACCGAGAAGAAAAAAACTTCAGTGGACTTCAAATTGATATTGAAGAAAATTCGAAAGTAGATCAAATTTTTATCGGTCAGACCAATAATCGTAACTGTAGAATTGAACTCTGGAATAAAGGACAATTGCTTTCTTTTGACGAATTAGGATTTGCAGCTAGTACAGAATGGAATGAGCCATTTAAATTAAGTATGGAATTCTTTGATCAGAACAATGAATTCAAACCAAAAACAGCCTCAATTCGTTTTAAAGTTTTTCAAGGAAGTGATTTTACCGGAGATGCAGGAAACCTAGATTTTGACTTAAGTCCATTCGGAAATTTCAAAGGAAAAAAATACGTTTCTTCTTTTAGTGTCAATTTGAGTAACCGTCAACCTACTGAAGAAGTTAGCTTTTCCGACTTAGTTATTTGGAAAAACCACCAAAACGCAGATTAAATCCGCTTTTCTATTTTGTAATTGTTCCGATTTGGAGAATTTCTAGAAACCAATTCGGCTAAAAATCCAGCTAAAAAGAGCTGAACTCCCATGAGCATGGCGGTTAAGCCAATGTAAAATTGTGGAATATCAGTAACTAATCTAGCTTTTACACCTTGAGTTAAGTAGTATACTTTTTCCGCTCCAATATATAAGGCAAGCAAAAAGCCAAAAGCAAACATTAATGTTCCAAAAAGCCCAAATAAGTGCATGGGACGTTTACCAAACTTGCCAACAAAAGTGATGGACAGTAAGTCTAAGAATCCATTTACAAAACGCTCTAAGCCAAATTTCGTAACTCCATACTTCCGTTCTTGGTGCTGAACTACCTTCTCTCCTATTTTAGTAAAACCTGCCCATTTGGCTAAAGCCGGAATGTAACGATGCATTTCACCGTAAACTTCAATATTCTTAACAACAGCTTTGCGGTATGCCTTTAATCCACAATTAAAGTCATGTAAATAAATACCGGTCATTTTTCTGGTTGCCCAATTAAACAACTTAGTTGGAATAGTTTTAGAAATCGGATCATAGCGCTTTTTCTTCCAACCAGAAATTAGATCGAATTTCTCCTCTGTTATTAAACGGTATAATTCGGGAATTTCATCTGGACTATCTTGTAAATCGGCATCCATGGTAATCACCACTTCGCCTTCTGTTGCATCAAACCCTCTATTTAAAGCAGCTGACTTCCCATAATTTCTTCGAAATTTAATACCCTTTACATTCTCGTCCTTCCGAGCTAAATCTTCCACTACTTTCCACGAATCATCTTTGGAGCCATCATCTACAAAAATAACTTCATACGTAAACTGATTGGCCTGCATTACTTTTACAATCCACGCATGCAATTCGGGTAAAGACTCATCCTCATTGAAGAGAGGAACTACGATAGAAATTTGTTTACTCAAGACTAGGATTTAAACAGTGTCGTCAAAATGTTCCGCTTCTTTTTTCAAGAAAGCAGCTGCAATTAAAGAAATGATAAAGGCGGTTAATGTATTCATAAAGGCTCCAGCAAAGGCATAAATACCAGGTGTAGAAAATTTCTCACTCATGGCCATAGCTTGTTCAATTTGCTCATCAGCCATTCCTCTTTCATAAAATTGCATCTCTTGCTTTTCTAAATTGAAATAGATAAAGCTATCATCAATGTATCCTAAATAAATGTAAAGCATTAAAGCTCCAATAATACCGACAAACAAACCGATTAGCGTTCCGTAACCTAATGCACCGCCGTAAGAAATGATTCCGCCTCTTTCTAAATCGCGATGTCTTTTAATTCCATAAACAATACCCGCAATTAAGACAATGTAGCTTAATACAGTCATCCAAGTTGCTTCATACCATTCAAATATGAAGACAATCATGGATAAAATCATCATGATAATACCGAGTAAAGTACCGTAGTTTAAGGCAGACTTCACAGGCGAAACTTTCGTTGATTCCATAGTTTAGTAGTTTAGGAATCAACAAATATAAAGAAGGCACTTTATCTTCTGAATAATTTTAATTTAAAATATTTGAAACAGCTAAAGGCTTTGCTTACTTTTGCTGCGGGTAAGTCTTGTACGACCAGCTCCCATTGAATTCCCCCAGGACCGGAAGGTAGCAAGGGTAAATGGTTGTAGCGGTGCGATATAAGTAGCTTACCCATTTTTTTTTAATCTTTTTTTGTTTTCCCTCACTTGGGAAATTACCTTTGAAAAAACTAAAATACAACCCATGAAATTCTTCGTAGACACGGCAAACTTAGATCAAATCAAAGAAGCACAAGACTTAGGTGTGCTTGATGGTGTAACCACAAACCCCTCTTTAATGGCAAAAGAAGGTATAAAAGGTGAAGCTGCAGTAAAACAACATTACATTGACATTTGCAACATCGTTGATGGGGATGTTAGTGCCGAAGTGATTTCTACCGATTATGAGGGAATAATTAAAGAAGGTGAAGCTTTGGCAGCATTGCATGAGCAAATTGTAGTTAAAGTACCTATGATTAAAGACGGTTTAAAAGCTTTGAGGTATTTCTCAAACCAAGAAATTAGAACAAACTGTACTTTAATTTTTAGCGCAGGTCAAGCTTTGCTAGCAGCAAAAGCAGGTGCTACTTATATTTCTCCATTCTTAGGAAGATTAGATGACATCTCTACTGATGGTATTCATTTAATTAAAGAGATTAGAACCATTTTTGACAATTACCTGTTTGAAACAGAAATACTTGCTGCCTCTATTCGTCACCCAATGCATATTATTGATTGTGCTAAAGTTGGCGCTGACGTTATGACTGGGCCTTTAAGTGCGATGACTGCTTTACTCAACCATCCGTTAACGGACATTGGTTTAGAGAAATTTTTAGCAGACCATGCCAAAAACAAATAGATAAAATGCTACTGAAGCTTTACGAGAAAAATACGAATCCGAAGGATTTACAAAAGGTAACCGATTGTTTAAATCGCGGTGGGGTAATTATTTACCCCACCGATTCGGTATATGCTATTGGCTGTAGTACCAACCACCGTTCAGCTATAGAACGAGTAGCACAGATCAAAGGTGTAAAAATGGAAAAGGCCGATTTCTCCTTTGTATTCTATGATTTAAGTCAAATTTCAGAATTTACCATGCAATTTGACTCTTCGGTTTTTAAAATCCTGAAGCACAATCTTCCGGGGCCTTTTACATTTATTTTGCACGCCAATAAAAGCATTGCAAAGTTATTTAAGAATAAGAAGAAAACCTTGGGGATTCGAATTCCCGACAATCCCATTTGTAGTGCTATTGTCGAAAAACAAGATGCGCCATTAATTTCTACTTCGGTTCATGATGATGATGAAGTATTGGAATACACCACAGATCCAGAATTGATTTATGAAAAATATGGGGATTTAGTGGATATGGTGATAGATGGTGGATACGGAAACAATGAAGCCTCTACGGTGGTTGACTTAACCGATGGTCAAGTTGAAATTATCAGACAAGGAATTGGCGAATTAGAGCTTTAAGCATTTAAGTGCTTAAATGCATCAGCTAGTGATTCAATTAAATCTGAGGGCAACATACTTATTTCACCCCATTTCTCAGCAGCAATATCTCCTGCTAAACCATGGACATAAACACCTAAAATAGTTGCCTCTTTGGGTGCATAATTTTGAGCTAAAAACGAAACTATAATTCCCGTTAAGGCATCGCCACTGCCACCAGTTGCCATACCTGGGTTACCAGTTGAATTGAAATAAACCTCTCCATTAGGGCAAGCTATGGAAGAATGCCGTCCCTTTAAAACCACATAAATTCCAAACTTTTGGGCAAAATCTACTTGCTTTTGAAGTCTTTCAAAATCAGATTGCCAATCTCCAACCAATCGTTTAAATTCACCCGGATGGGGTGTTATTATAGTTCCTTGAGGTAAAAAAGAAAGCCAGGTTCTATTCTCAGCCAAAATGTTTAAAGCATCCGCATCAAGCACTAGCGGTTGATTTGTTTCTTGAATAATCCGTTTTAAAAGCAATTGAGTTTGTTCATCCATTCCAATTCCCGGACCAATGGCAATTGTATGCTTGAAAATCTCAGGCTTCAATTCTGCGATATAGTCTTCGTGGTTATCTGCTAACACCATAGCCTCTGGCACTTGACTTTGTAAAATGGGGTAAGCAATTGCAGGACTTTGTATACTTAATAAACCTACTCCACTTCTGAGGCAAGCCTTTGAAGCTAAAAGGGCCGCTCCTACCTTTCCTTTGCTACCAGCTAATATTACTGCATGACCAAAAGTTCCTTTATGGGAAAAACGATTTCGATGCTTGAGCATACTCACTGCATCCACTTGAGTGATGTAGAAGTGATTGCTTTCCGTTTCTTGAATGTAAGTTGGATGAAGACCAATATCTAATAATTGCCAACTTCCAACAAAGGCACTGTTTTCAGGTAACAAAAAGGCTAGTTTCGGAAACTGAAAACTCAGGGTATACTTTGCTTGAATGATACTTCGGCTATCATTTTCTTCATTATTCTCAGCAAACAAACCAGAAGGCATATCTACAGCTATTACTTCTGCATTCGTTTGATTAATGGATTGAATAACTTGAGCTGAAAAACCACTCACTTTTCGATTTAAGCCTGTACCGAAAATAGCATCAATGATTAGTGCTTGAGTGGGTAGTTCAAATTCAAAATTCGTTGCATCCAAAATTTCATAAGCAAGTGGCAGTTTTTCTAAGTTTTGTTTACAATCTTTAGAAAGCTTGCCCAATTCCAAGATATAAACTTGAACCTTAAAACCTGCTTCGTGCAACATTCTCGCTAAAGCTAAGCCATCTCCTCCATTATTTCCGGAACCGCAAAAAAGAACTATTTCTCGCTCTTGATTAGAATATGCCTGAATCCAGTCAAATAATTTTGAAGCGGCTCTTTCCATCAAAGCCCAAGAATTGATCGGTTCATGCTGAATGGTATATGCATCTGCTGCCCGGATTTGCTCCACAGAGAATACCTTTACCATTTTTTGGTCTCATTTAGAAAAATGTCGTGCAATTCCATGACTTGAGGCAAAAGTTGATCTTCATTGCCATCTTCATTCATGATAATGAAATCGGCCAAACTGTTTCTTTCTTCATCGGAAAACTGCGCGCGCATTCGTTTTAAAATATCTTCCCTCCTGCTTTGGTCTCTCTTTATTACCCGATTAATCCGTTGCTCTTTGGGCGCAAAAACGGTAATAACTTTATCGATATCATGATAAGCACCGCTTTCAAATAAAATAGCCGCCTCTTTGATCACATAAGGTGTATATTCATATTCTTTATGCCACTTTTTAAAAAGCAGTTTTACTTCTGGATGTACAACATGAGTGACAAACTCCATTTCATTTGGGTCACTAAAGATTATAGAGGCCAATCTCGGTCGATCAATTTCGCCATTAGACAAGTAAATATCTTTTCCGAAATGAGATTTCATTTTTTTCTTGATATCGGTATTGGTGTTTAAAAGACCTCTAGCTTTTAAATCTGAACTAAAAATGGGCACGCCTAAGTTTCTAAACAAATTACAAACGGTAGACTTTCCACTACCCATACCTCCTGTTACACCAATTTTTAACATCACTCTTTAATTATGTATTCCACTCGCTCAGGACTAATTCTAACCAATTTAGCATAGTTTGGTACATTCTCTAACTGCACATCTAACTTTTTGTTTTTCTTACTTTCTTGGTTATATATCACTTTTGCTTGAATCATATTAGCATCAAGCTGTTTGTATTTACTTAAGGGTACCAAAACGATTGCTTCAACTTCATTGGGAAAGGTAATCAGATTAGCCGACAAAGTAGTGCTGTCTATTTGAATTGGCAAGCGAAGTGACTTCTCTGTAAATTTTTCAATGGGTATAATAAGCTCAACTTCGCTTTGTTCATATTGCAAACCTTTTACCCCATCTTCCCCTTGAAGTGCTACCCTAAGATGCAAACTATCTGAAATGTTTTTCTCATTCACCTCTATCGTTTTCACCTCATTAAAAGTAGCAAGATAATCGGCGGGCCCACTTACTAAGATGCTCTCTGGTTTTAATATTGGTTCTCCACGAAGCGCATAGCCACTTTTAATACTGTAATTCGATTGAAGTTTAACGGCTATTTTTTTAGCGATTCGCTTTTGGGTATTCAATTGAATACTATCAGGCTGAATGGTTAACAATTCAATATCTGGGTCTAATAGTTCTCGAATTTGAGGTCTAAATTGATTGGTTAAAAGAAAAAAATGATTCTTTCTTTTTTGTCTAGCTTGGCTTAAATCAATTTGAAGTGCTTCTTTTCTCAAAGTCATTTGTTCACCTAAAAGCTCAAAACCATTACTTTTTACTTTGATGGTTAACGCTTTTGGAGGCTCCTGATCTAAAACAAATTTTTCATCAAATGAAACATACTTAACAGGTATTTCCAGTTGGGTGGTGTAGGATTTTGACAAAGAAGACAAAAACCAAAAAAAGGTTGATAGCAAAATGCAAAAAAGGAAGATATAGGCCTTTTGACTAAACCTAAGTCTTCCTTCTTTTAAACTATTATAAAACTCTTTAAACTCTTCTTTCACTAAAGTGATTTTAGGTGAAAATAAGATTTATTTCGCGTTTCTTTGAATTTGTTCATTTGGTGAAAAGTCTGAAGATATTGCACTTTTCTCAATTTTCAATTGTACATTGTTAGCCACTTCAACTATAACCACATTATCTTTCACTTCAGCAATTTTTCCATGCAGTCCACCAATGGTTACCACTTTATCTCCCTTAGCTAAAGCCTCTCTAAATTTCTTCTGATCTTTTTGCTTTTTCAATTGAGGTCTAATCATGAAAAAGTAAAAAACGATTACAATTAAAATTAAGGGTAAAAAATCCATGATTCCACCTCCACCTTCTGCAGGTGCCATTAATATTACATTTAACATTCTAATTTCCTCCTTTTTTTTCTGGAACTAACACATCGCCTTTAATGGCTAACACTTTGGTATTAGGCACTGTATTGGCCACCAATGTTACGGTTTTACTTTGTCTACCTTGTTTTCCATTACTATTAAAAACTACCTCAATACTTCCTTCTTCACCTGGCTGAATAGGTTTCTTTGGCCATACAGGAACGGTACAACCACAACTTCCTTTTGCATCAGAAATAATCAAGTTTGATTTCCCAACATTTTTAAACTTAAATGTTCTTTTCACTTGCTCTCCCTGAACGATTTCTCCAAATTCAAGTACTTCTTCTTCAAATTCAAACTCAGGTAAATTTTCTAGATCGACTTCACTTTCTTCAGAAGCTGAAATGGGATTATTTATCAAGTCTGTGCTAACCTCTTGCTCACTTTTGTTTTCATTTCCTGCGCAAGCCATTAAAAATAAGGCTGCAAATAGCCAAATTAAATTTCTTTTTTTCATGGTATTCTTCATTTTGTGCAAACTTATTAAAAGCGTTATTGCATCAAGCCTCTGCCTGACTTTTTAATTAAATTCTTCCTGTTAAATTCTGCTAATAATTTATCAAGCACCCCATTAATAAAGACTTTGCTTTTTGGAGTACTAAAAAGTTTTGATAATTCAATGTATTCATTTAAAGTCACCTTTACTGGAATTGACCTAAAATGCAAAAACTCAGTAATCGCCATTTTCATCAACAACACATCCATGATAGCAATACGCTCTACGTCCCAATTTTTGGTCTTATCTTCAATCCACTGGCTGTTTTCTTGGTTGTTGCTAATGGTGCGCTTAAACAAGTTTTTCACAAACTGTTTATCTTCCTCCTCGTCTTTATATATAGGTGGAAGTGGTTTGTATTTATCTTCAGACTTGATTTTTCCAAAATATCGAATAGCCATATGTGTGGCAAAATCGTTGTCTTCATAATCCCAATAAATACTTCTTTCTTGAAAAATGGAATATATGGTATCATTGTCCACAATAAATTCTGAAATGATTTTCTCGACAAACTTTCGATGTGCTGCCGGATGATCTTCCCCATGAATAAAGTTTAGGTACAGCTCACTTTGTCTGATTTTACGCCACAACTTCTTGATTTCATCTTGATCAGCACTCCAAGAAATTTTACGGTCTTCCACCTTTCTTTTTAAAGCCGGATTCTCTCGCAAAGCTTTAATCACATAACTATCTACAAAGCGACGGTTCGGATTTAGGTCTTCTTCAGTTGGTAGCGCTTTATTTCTAGCCTCTTGCATTTGAACTTCTGCAGCATCAGCAATTTCTACTGGTAAAATCAAATAATGCAAGTACAAATCATACACCCTTTCAATGCTTAAAAACAAGCCTTTTTCTACAGCAAATTGGTCGTTTTGATCAGCACTAAAAAAAGCATACAAAGCCTGCATGACTTTGATACGTAATAATCTACGATTTAACATGAAACAAAATTTAAAAAAGAAAATATTAGGTTAAAGTAGTTTTTGTTTTTTCCGGAGAAGGTAACCAAAGAACGATTTGCATGGCTCATGTGTTTCTTGTTCATTTATGTTATTTCAATCTCATTTTAGCCGTCTCTTTATGGTATTTTTGCAAAGCCTTTTTACCATTTAAGAGGCTGCAAAAGTAGAGATAAAAACCAATCAATTAAAGCCCTTTTTTGGCAATGAAATCACTCTCCTATTTAAATAAATATCTTGTAAAATATAAGTTTAGACTTATTCTAGGAATCTTTTTTGTGGTGATTTCAAATGTATTTGGCATCTATCCGGCTCAAATCATTCGAGAAGCCTTTGACGCTGTTGCTCAATCAGATGAATTGAAAAAATTGGTTGATGTTTCTGAAGTAATCGATCAGAATCAAGATACTGAAGTGAGCTTTTTTACTTACTTTACCGAAGGTATGGACTTAACCCAAGCCCTTCTCTTTTTTGCTGGCTTGGTGATTTTAATGGCGCTTTTAAAAGGCATTTTCACCTTTTTTACACGACAAACCATCATCATCATGTCGCGCTTGATTGAGTACGATTTGAAGAATGAAGTATACCAGCATTACCAAGACTTAAGCATGAGCTTTTACAAAAAGAATAATACTGGTGACATTATGAACCGAATCAGCGAAGATGTAACCCGCGTGCGTATGTACTTGGGACCCGGCATTATGTATTCCATCAACTTGGTAACCTTATTTGTGATGGTTATCTCTGTCATGTTAAGTATTGATGTAGAACTAACCCTTTATGCACTAGCTCCACTGCCCATCCTTTCCATTTTAATCTATTACATCAGCAATAAAATCAACAGCAAAAGTGAAGTCGTTCAGCGCCACTTATCTGGTTTATCAACCTTTTCGCAAGAGAGTTTTTCAGGCATCCGTATCATCAAATCGTTTGTGAAAGAAAAATACATGAATGAAAAGCTAGATGAAGAAGCCGAAACCTACAAAGACAAAAATTTAGATTTAGTTCGCTTAGAGGCTTTCTTTTTTCCGGTAATGATGATGCTAATAGGTTTGAGTACCATTTTAACAGTTTACATTGGAGGATTAAAGACCATAAACGGTGAAATTTCAATAGGAAACATTGCTGAGTTTATCATATATGTAAACATGCTTACTTGGCCAGTTACAGCTCTGGGTTGGGTCACTTCACTTACGCAACGAGCTGCCGCTTCGCAAGAGCGAATCAATGAATTTCTACAAACCACTTCGGATATTCAAAATGTAGCAAATCCGCTTCAGAGAGATATAAAAGGAAAAATTAGCTTTAAAAAGGTAGGCTTTACTTACCCAGAATCTGGCACAAGAGCTTTGCAAGATGTTAGTTTTGAAGTAAATCCCGGTGAAACCCTTGCTATAATTGGAAGAACCGGATCTGGTAAATCGACTATTGCCGATTTAATTTGTCGCTTGTTTGATGCAACCGATGGCGAAGTACAAATGGATGATGAAAACATTAAGCAGCTTGACTTAAACCAATTGCGCAGTAATATTGGTTATGTTCCCCAAGAAGTGTTTTTGTTTTCAGAAAGTATCAAAAACAACATTGCTTTTGGGATTAAAGAAGAAGTTTCGGACGAAGAAGTCATTCAAGCCGCAAAACAAGCAGCCATTCATGATAGCATTGCCACTTTTCCGAAGCAATATGATACTGAATTAGGTGAGAGAGGCATTACCCTTTCTGGAGGACAAAAACAACGGATCTCCATTGCTCGTGCCATTATAAACCGACCAAACATTTTGATTTTTGACGACTGTTTATCGGCTGTGGATACCGAAACGGAAGAAAAAATACTCTCAGAATTGAAGAAAATCATGAGCCATAAAACGGCAGTGATTATATCGCATCGTATATCTTCTGTACAGCATGCTGACCAAATTTTGGTAATGGAAGAAGGGCAAATTGTAGAGCGTGGCAATCACGAAAGTCTTGTAAATCAAAAAGGTATCTATTTTGAAACCTTTCAAAAGCAATTGTTGGAAGATCAGAAAAGTGTGGCTTAAAGTCAGCAGACTTTTCCTCTCTCCTATTATTCATGCCGTTTCCCTTTATTTTAATTTTTTGAGAGAATTTCATTTTCTGAAAAGATGTTAATTTATTTTAGTTAGATTTGTTTGACACGAAACATAAACTATTTGACAAAAAACTACTATTTAGATGGACGGAAGTGAGAAAGGAAACAAGCGAAGAGACGATCTATTTTCTAAATCGCTAAGAGCAGGTAACCGAACCTATTTTTTTGATGTAAAATCGACCAAGTCGAATGAGCTTTACTTAACCATTACAGAAAGCAAACGACGTTTTAATAATGACAACGGCAAGTTTTTCTACGAAAAACACAAGTTGTTTTTATACCCGGAAGATTTTGAAAGTTTTGCCGAGAATTTGACAGAAACCTTAGAGAAGATCCACGAAATGTCGGATAAGGAAATTGTGAGCCGCGAAGATTTAGAATCCAACGAAGAAGATGAAGACAATTCTTATGATTCAGACTACGCTGCCAACAGCCACGAAGAAAAAGAAGAAAAACCTAAGGATGAAAAATCGGTTACCTCTGAATTTTCAGACATTAGTTTTGAAGACTTAGGGAAAGATAATACACCAAGCTAACTAAAGCTACCTTTATCAAAAAGCGCAATTTTCATTGCGCTTTTTTTATGCCTCAATTTCACTATCTTGTTGACGGAAAATGAATGGCAAAACCGATGAATCCAAAGTGCAACATTTACGCGATAGTAAACGCTTATTTGTCGTTTAAAAACGGATATAACGCTGATATTAAAAACATTAACCCTAAAACCCTAAACTCAACCTATAAAAGATATATGTTGCACTAGTGCAACATATATACTTGTTGTGCTTAATTCTATAATGACTCAAAAAATAACATATAAGGGCAAATATGATTTTGAAGGGATTATTGTCATTCCAATAATTACTGTTTTTGCCGCTTGGGTTTGTTCAATTGCCTTTTCAATATTTGTAAGTCTACTTATATTAATCATTGGTCTTGCGGCAATACTTCAGGACATCAAAAAAGTTGTGATAAAAAACAATAAGCTAACTGTAGTTAGACCTTGGACGAGAAAAGAATATAAGCTTAATGACCTAAAAAGTTTGACTTATTATTTCAATGGTGAATTAAGATTTGCAAGACCTCTATTATTATTTGATTTTAAAGACGGCAAAAGAATTAAAACGAAAGAATCAAGATATAATCTAATTGAACAACTTCTAAAAGCAGTTGATAATTCAGACTTCTCAATTGAGACAAAAAGGATGACAAAATGAAATTTTTTAATTGCTGTTCGATATTTATTGCCCTTTTATTAGCTATTTCAAGCTGTACAGATTATAAAGAAACTAAGGCTATAATTGATGGATCGACAATGAATCCTTTGATTGGCTACGATTGGGCTGCAAAATCTTGGTATAAATTTGAAGTCAACGGAAAAATCTATGTTGACACCATTTACTTTAATTCAAACGAAAAAATTCTAATCGAGGGTGAAGAAATTATAATAGATTACAATATAGAAAACCCCAAAGAACATAAAATAAAAAACTAAGCACAACACCAACTATAGCAAATGCTGCTACTAAGAAAACCGACACTTCTACTCTATTTGCTCGCCAATTCACCTGCGGCGAATTGCCTCATAAAAAGTAAATTAGCCAATCGCCACGGCAATTGGCTACCGACTTTGCATATAGAAATTGAAGTAGGTTTTATAACGCACTTGCCATAGTCAAACCGTTAGCTTTAATTTGGTACGATATTTAAACTCAAGTGAGACTAATTCCTTTTATTATATTGTTTTTCCTAATCACATTTAATCTTAAAGGTCAATGTGACTCAATCTCTGATAATATTTGGAACATTATAAAAATGGAAAAATATGAGATGTTTGACGATCTCATAATGCCGATTGATCAACAAAGAAAGATAATGCATTGGCCAAAATCTGATGAAACCGACAAAGTGCTTTTGACCCTAAAAGATTCCTTAAAAAATGGACTAATTACAAGTGTAAAAAAGTTAAGAATTGAACTTTTAGACAAAGGATTCGATTTAGAAAAGACTGAACTTGATAATTGTGAACTAGTCGAGGATAAGCTTGAAATATTTATATCAAATATAGAGCAAAAATATAGCTTTATCATTGAAACTAAAGTAACAGACAAAAGATACTTAATGCTACCAATTAATCAATTAGCACCTGAATTATCTTCTTTCCAAACGGCAAAAGAAGAATTAGCTAATTCGACAATCATAATCGCGGGAGAAAAATTCAAGCCGTTTGAACCATCAGAAAATGAAAAGGTAAAAGGATTAGAAATATTAAAAAAATGTATTGAGTCAAAAATGACAACAAATAAGAACATATTAATGACAGGTGGAATGAAAGACAAAAACGGATTATCAATATTAACTTTTATATCAGTTACAGAGTCTGATATGAATAGATATAAAGTTATTCTTGAAAAAGAAACTTGTGAAAAAGAATAAAAAACTACAGCTAACACAGTGTTTAAAACATAGCTAATAAGTGCTAAACCGAAAAGTTCAAATATTTTTAAAAAGTTCGCCAAATTTTTAATTTGATTTTAAAAAATGATAAATTAAAAACAAAATATAAAAATTCGGCTCTGTGTTAGTCCGATAAATGAGTATCCTTTTAACTCGCTACGTTTCATACACAAACCGCTAGCGAGCATTAAAACAAACTATTAGTGATTTCAAAAAAAACTCTATTTCTACTTATAGCAGCGATTATTTTATTATCGAAACCAGTCTTTGGGCAAAATAATGAGCCATTGGTCTTTGATTTATATGAGATTCAAGTTTTTGAGGGACTAACTATTAATGGAGATCATGTTTTAAAGATGGACCATAATGGCATGCTCTTGAAAAAAGACATTCTTGAGAGCATGAAAGACAGCAGATCAGAATATGTAAATTTCCATAAGATAGTATCTGAATTTTCAGACGCAGAGTTAAAAAAGTTCAGAAAGAATTATAACAAATTGCTGACTTTTTTAAATGATTTTGATTTCAAATCCTATAAAGCACCGACTGAAAAAGTTGATACTATTTTCAAAGATGGCAAAATGATTTATCGGGAAAAGCTACACTCAAATCACGATTTAGGAACAAGAATATTAATTATAGACAAAGACCTAAAAGCTTATTTTATCAATTACCTGTTTTGTGACGATAGACTTGAAAACTTGATTCACTTGATTAATAACTTGATCCCTGAAAAATTGAAAAACGAATTCAGTTTCAATAGAAGATGTGAAGAAAAAACGACACGCTAACATAGAACAAATCCCAAAAAACAAGTATTTCTACAATTAATTTTAAGCTAATTCGATGGTCGCCCAGATTAAATCGAGGCTAAGTGCCAAATTGCTCTACCCTACCCAAGTCGAGAAATAGTATCTTTATCAAAACCACAACGACACCATACAGTAAACGTTAGCAGCAATTCTACAAAATGATAGATTTACTTAAGTTAAAACATTGGGAAATATTTGTGCCTTATATGTCAATTTGGATGCTTTATTCAGTGGTTTCATTTAGTCCACTCTTTAACGACTTTATTGACGTCAAGATTTTGAGACTTTTAATTGGACTATTAGGCCTAACTTATATTTTTGGTTGGGTTTTACTCGTTGGACTAAAAGTCAATCATATCATTGACAGAGATTTAAAGACAAATAAGCTTATTCTATCCGGTGCCGCCTTAATATGTTTTTTGGGGTATGCACAACTGCAAATGGTGGGAGCAGGAATTGATATTAATATTCCAATATGGATGGAACCGATTATCACTCTTTCAACTTTTGCAAGTATTATTTACCTATTTGTGACAACTGCAAAACTGATACAAAAAGCTGAACAAAAATCTAAACCACAATCAAAGAGCTATTTAGTAACTGCGTTTATGCTATTTATAATACCAATTGGTATTTGGATTATTCAACCAAGACTTAATAAGATAAAAGAAGAATATAAATAAAAACAGCTGCTAACAAAGAACTGTGCTAAAAACCAAGTAAAAAATCTGTTTTTTTTATTTAAATAGGTTTTACTCTTTTATAACTTTCATCATACATTAATCCTGATTTTGCAATCGCAAATGCTTGTTTTAACAGCTTATTGCAAATGGCTATTAACGCTAGTTTTTTACTTTTACCTTTTGACCGAATTAAAAAACAAAGGCTAGGAATGGTATCTGACCCACCTCCCTCGGGACAGCTGCACAACCCTTCTTTTTATTAAAAAGCAAACATTGTAAGCCCTTTTAAGAGGGAATTTTATAGAATCGTATATTTAACCAGGCGGGCAATCAAAAAGCTTAGAAACTAATTTAGTGTAAAGCATGTATCTATAAATGTGTAAACTATGTATCTTAACGAACATTACCAAATGAAAAAAACAATTCTTGCAGTATTTCTAACTTTTGCTTTTCTGCAATCAAACTCTTGCTCTTGCTTTGAGGGTTTTAAGGGATATAAAGATTATCCAATGACTTTAGGACTTGCTGCTAAAGTCATTCAACAACTGACATTGCTAGAAGTGATGGAGAAAGATTCAACGGGAATTAAAGCAAAGATTTTAAAGGACTATTGCAACGCTTATGACTTTGATACAGTTTTTATTGCCAATAAGGATCCCGGGTGGCAATGCGGTTACTCAACAGATGAGTTTGAAAAAGGGAATCTAATATTGACTGTATTAGCTACTAATGAATATCAAAACTATTTTTCAACTTGTTATGAATCTTTCATTGATGTTAGCGGCAACTCAACAAACGGACTGATAGAAATATCGATAGAAGCGAAAGCAAAAGATTGGACAATTGAAGAATTAGAAAGACAGTTGGCAATTGAAATAAAAAACTAATGCTAACACAAAAACAATAAATTACCTGCCCGTCCGGCAGGCGGGTAGCCGCAGTAAATGTTTGGCAAAGGTTTGTTTACCTTTAGCGCTAAATTTAACCGACACTGCTTGCGGCATCTATTCATATACAAGCTTTGATATTTAATCATAATACAATGAAAAATTATTTCACGCGAATTTTAGGCTTTCTTCTACTCTTTTCAATTTTGCAGTCCTATGGTCAAATATCAACTAAAATTGAGAGTAACTTAGTTATTGATTCAGGACTCAGAAAGATAAAATTCAAACAAAATAAAAGTGGATTAGCTTGCATTCCAAATAGATTTTATCAGTTGCTTTCCAATGGTCAAATTCTTCAATTTACTCTAATAAATAATCAAGTTAGATTTGATACTGTAATCATGAGTGGAGCACTCAGCAATAGTCTTGCTGTTTGTGCTAATTTAAATGGAGGCAATTATAGTCCTACTTTTTATGGAAGTAAAGACACCTTAAATGGCAATAATGGAGCTATTCCAACCTACTTTGATGGCAGTAGTTGGATAACAATTCCAACTGGGGTAAATAACATAAATTGTGCCTGTATAGGAAACCACCTTTACTATTACTCAAGTGGAAATCCACGAAATCAAATACATAGAAAAATAAATCGTTTTGATGGAACTAACTTTACTACAGTTTACAACGATCGAAGCAAAAGAATTGTTTCTGCTGACCTTGCTATGGATAGTATGGGAAGTATCTATTTTGCCATTAAAATTTTAAATTCACTTGCACAACCGCCTGTAAGTGATAGTATAAGAGTTTTATCTTCTAGTGGTCAACAACTAACCTCCTACCCCTTAAGCATCGACTTTACTGATAGTTATGGAGCTTTTTTTATGAACCAAAAATTATATTACGGATTTGGTGCTACTAATCCTACTTATCCCAATTCCTTACTGCCGATAAGTTTTTCAAATAATTCTGTAATTATTGGCACTCCTATTCCTATGCCAATACCTCCAAGCCCCTACAGAGGCTTGGATATGGCAAGTTGTAATATGAATTTGATTACTGCTTTACCTCATATAACTGATGAAAGTAGACTCAAACTTTACCCAAATCCTAATACAGGTAGTTTTAAGTTAAGTTATGGGATTAAAAATCAAATTTTTAGCATTTACATTTTTGATATAACTGGCAGAATTGTTTTTCAGAATGAGTTCAACAAAGGAAATATAGAATTGAATCTTGAGCTACCCAAAGGTCTATATATGGTTAACATCCATAATTCTGATTCGAGACTAGAAAGTAAAAGTTTACTAATTGAATAAAAATGCAACTCTCCTTCTTTTTGAAATAAGTGAATATAACAGGAAGCGCATTTTTTGACTAATTACAAAATGAAGTCAATTGAGCTATTTTTAATGATTGTTAATACAAAAAGATTACGATTTGTTACTTAAATATTAAAGTTTCATTTCACCCTTAGTGTATTTATAAAAATCAAATGAAGAAATTTATAGTTATTCTTTTACTTTTTGCTTTCAATTTAGCATTTGATGCATCTATTCAATCAAATTTTAAATTCGTTTAAATATAAAAATTTAATACTTCGTATGCTACGTTCTACTTTATATCATTGCTCGGTCATTGTTACCCTTTTTTTGGTTTGTTCCTGCTCTAAATCATCAAATGAGCAAATTGAAATTGAATCAACAAGTGAACAAGCACCCATTACCGGTGATCCTGTTGAGAAAAATGCTCCTAATTCGAACTACCATCCAGCTTTTGAGGGACAAAGCCGAATAGGAAGCATGCAAACTACAACTCCAATTAGTGCTGAAGTTATTAGCCAATCTCTATCAAACCCATGGGGAATTGCACCATTACCCGATGGAAGACTATTGATTACACAAAAAACAGGCAACATGCGAATAGCTAGTACAGATGGTACGCTAAGCAACCCAATTACTGGTATTCCAAGCGTTAATTCTATAGGACAAGGAGGATTATTAGGCTTGTGTGTTGATCCTAACTTTTCATCAAACAGAATGATTTACTGGGTATTTTCTGAAAATGTTTCAGGAGGCACAGTAACTTCGGTTGCAAAAGGAAAATTGGCGAATAATGAAGCTACTATTGAAAATGTAAGCGTTATTTTCAGAGCAAACCCATCTTTTAATGGTTCTGCCCATTATGGTGGTCGAATTTTGTTTGATAAAACAGGGCATCTGATTATTAGTACCGGAGAACGATCAGATCTTTCCACCCGTCCCTTGGCACAATCAGTGACTGGGGCCTTAGGTAAAATTTTAAGAATTACAACCAATGGTTCTCCTGCGCCTGGAAATCCAAACTTTCAAGAATCAGGTGCTATAGCAGAACTCTACAGTATAGGACACCGAAACCCTCAAGGGATTGCAATTCATCCGATAAATGGAGACTTATGGCAAAGTGAACATGGGCCACTTGGCGGTGATGAAGTCAATCGAGTTGAGGCTGGAAAAAATTATGGATGGCCAATTATTTCTTATGGATTAGAATACAATGGACAAGCAATTGGAAATGGAATTACCCAAAAAGAAGGTTTAGAGCAACCAGTTTATTATTGGGATCCTGCAATTTCGCCAAGTGGAATTACTTTTTACGCAGGAAATAGAATTCCTGAGTGGGAAAACAATTTGTTTTTAGGGGCCTTAAGTGGTCAACATATTGTTCGATTAGTTATTGATGCAAACCATAGAGTAATTGGAGAAGAGCGATTATTAGAATCCGAAAACCAACGATTTAGAGATATTGCGCAAGGCTTAGACAAGGCGCTTTACGCAATAACTGATTCTGGTAGGTTATACAGAATTGACAAAGTGGAATAGCTAATTATATTGTAAATACTTTATCCGTCGAAGTATTATATCTCTAATCTATAGTTTGCTCTAATTGACGTATTCCATTGTTTCACCAAGCTTTAATTATAGCAAGGCTTCTGCTATCGCCTCTTTTGGATTAAAAAGTAAACCACTTTTAATGCATTTACAATCAAACTAGAACTATTGACATTTATTGACATCTTAAAGGGATTGTCTCAGCTACTTTTACCTAAAATCAAAACCATGAAATTAGCTGCACTATTACTTTTAATGGTCAACTGTATTACGCTTGTCTTATTTCCGCAATCAGATTCTAAAGACCAAATTCTTGAAACCTATTTAGAAAAAGGAGCTTGGCAACATCACTACCTAAGTAAAGAATGGGAAGAATGGATTGATAAGGGCTTAGCAAAAGACTCAACTATTGCCTATTTATGGCAACAAAAAGCATTACCATATTGGAAACAGAAAAAATACAGTCAAGCCATTAACTTTTATCAAAAAGCAGTTAAATATGATGAACAAAGATGGCTTTCGCGACTTGCGTTCCTAAAGTGCATTTTTGCCAAAGATTTTAAAAATGCACTCCTTGATTTTAAAAAATACAAAATTTCATACGGCTCTACCTATGAACAAGATCATCCTATAGAATTATACATAGGCATTTGCTATTTGCAGCTCAATGAATTCGACAAAGCCTTGGTATGCTTAAGTGCTAATTTGGAAATGCAGGAACAACAATTTGGAAAATCTTGGGTACCCGTTTTAGATTACTATTATTTAGGTATAGCGTACTATGAATTAAGTCAATTCGAAGAAGCTATCAAACAATTTAACGCTATTTTAAAGGAGCATCCAACTTTTTCAGATGCCCTGTTTTACAAGAGTTTATGTTTAAAGTATTTGGGTAATAAAGAGAAAGCAATCCAATTAATGGCCTACGGGAAAGAACAATTTGAGGCAGGAAATACCTTCCAAGAAGATTCCAATAAATACGAATCTTATCCATATCAAATCACTTGGCAATGGAGCATTTCTAAATACCTACTTAATTAGACCTAAAAGCTAGTGAAGTAGATAAAAAGTAAATTCGAACTATATTTAAATGTTTTTGCTTCAATCATGAATAAAATCCAATTTCGTTATTTACTTATAACCTGCCTCTTAGCTCTCCAATCTTGTCAAGTAGGGCGATATTTTATCTACAATTTTGCCGATATCAAGGATCATAAAAAGTTTCAATCTCGCTCACTTGAAGCACCGAAAGAATCTTTTCATTTTATTGAGGTTGATTCTGGAAAAAAAGTTCCCAAACACATTAACCAAATGAATTTTGGCGACTACTTGGAAAGCCAAAAAACGGTGGCCTTTTTGATAATTAGAAATGATACCATCCACTACGAGCAATACTTTAAGAAATATGAAAAGGAAAGTATTGTTCCCTCCTTCTCAATGGCCAAATCGGTAACATCCATGTTAATTGGTTGTGCCATCGCCGACGGTTTAATTGATTCGGTGCAAGAACCCATTACAAACTATATTCCTGAATTAAAGGAAAATGGATTTGAAACTGTAAGCATTCGGCATCTATTACAAATGACTTCTGGCTTAAAATACAACGAAAGTTATACCAACCCTTTTGGGAACGCAGCCGCTTTTTACTATGGACGAAATTTGAGAAAACAAATCGAAAAAATGAAATTAGAGACAACTCCGGGCAGTCGCTTTGATTATGTTAGTGGAAGTACTCAATTGTTGGGTTTGGTATTAGAACGTGCTTTAAAAGACCAAAGTGTTACAGCATATCTTCAACAAAAAATTTGGACACCCTTAGGAATGGAATATGATGCTTCTTGGAGCATTGACCGCAAAAAAGATGGTTTAGAAAAAACATTTTGTTGTTTAAATGCGCGTGCAAGAGATTTTGCCAAGTTGGGACGACTTTATTTAAATAAGGGAAATTGGAATGGACAACAATTGATACCGGAATGGTGGGTTGAAGAATCAACAAAAGTGGATACCACTGAAGGAAGTGTTGATTATTATCAATACCAATGGTGGCTTCCAACACCTGGGAAAGACTTTATGGCTCAAGGTATATTGGGACAGTATATTTATGTGCATCCTGAAAAAAATCTCATCATTGTTCGTTTAGGTAAGAAGTGGGGTAATACCAATTGGCAAAGTGTTTTCCGAGGATTAGCTGAGGTTTATTAATAGCACTTTGAACTAAATTCCAAGTTTACATTCAAATTACTTCTTAAATTTAAATGCAACTTAGTTGCATTTAAATAGATTTACCTAATTTTACCATCTAAATTCAATTGATGGCTAAAATATCTAGAAGGACATTTTTAAAAAACACAAGCTATGCCTCTAGTTTGTTAGCTATTCCTGCACCTTTCAAGCAACTTTATAATCTCAACTTCATGACAACAAACAATCAATATGACACCATTATCATTGGAGGCAGCTATGCCGGATTATCGGCTGCTATGGCTCTAGGTAGAGCTATGAGGAATGTACTCATTATTGATGGCGGTAAAGCTTGCAATCGGTTTACGCCTCATGCACATAATTTTATTACCCATGATGGCGCAAAACCTCAGGAAATCAGTCAAAAAGCTAAAGCGCAAGTTCTTGCCTACCCTTCCGTAAACTTCATACAAGCTTTTGTGAATGATGCAAAAGCCCAAGCAGATGGCTTTATTGTAGAAACGGAAGACCTTAAAGAATTCCATGCAAAGAAATTGATTTTTGCAACTGGGGTAAAAGATATCATGCCCAATATAGAAGGGTTTTCAGCTTGTTGGGGAAAAACCATTATCCATTGTCCCTATTGCCATGGTTATGAAGTTCGAAATCAAAAAACTGGAATTTTAGCCAATGGAGATATGGCCTTTCATTATGCCCAACTGATTAGCAACTGGACCAAAGAGTTGTGCATTTTTACTAACGGAAAAGCAAGCTTTGATGAAGAGCAATGGGCCAAATTGAAAAAACATCAGATTACCGTTTTTGAAGAGGAAATTGAATCTTTAAATCATGAAGAAGGTAAACTAAAAGAAGTGCAATTGAAATCTGCTGCTTCAGTTCCCTTAACAGCTATATATGCACGGCCTGATTTTGTTCAACATTCCAATTTGCCTGAAAAATTAGGATGTGAGCTGACAGAACAAGGATTATTGAAAGTAGATTTATTTCAAAAAACAACTGTTTCAGGAGTTTATGCTTGCGGAGATAATGCAAGTCCGTTGAGGGCCCTGTCTTACGCCACAGCAGCAGGAACCATAGCCGGTGCTGCTTTAAACAATGAACTAATTGAAGAGGAGTTTTAAATACTAGTTCATGTCAAAGCGATAGACTACTACTTGTATATTCAAAACTCTTATTGAATATAACTCTAAGAACCTATAAAGAAGTTTATTCTGAGAGTTATGAATAATATTTCCTACTACTCTTAAGGAGTTCGATCAAAAGTAACTTGACCAGAATTAATGATAACACTTGCCCCTCCATTACTTTGACCACTGAATCCTGCATAATCAACAGAAAAGCTATTATTACTTCCTTGTAGTATTTCAGTTGTACTTGATTCCATCGTAGAATCATCTATAGTGGTCATAAAGTTTCCATTTAAAGACCAAGTGCCGCTTGAAACAACATCTGAAATCTGAACATCTTGAGTAAATGAAGTAGTATCTATAGCTGTAGTCAACTCAACCACATAACCTCCACGAGTTGTATAAGTCTTAGGGTTGTTGTTAAAAGTAATCAAGTAAGTAAAGTTCTTTCCTAGTCCAGAAAAATTTGAAACTAAAGTAGTTCCACCTACGGTGTTAGAAGAAGTTCCTGTATAATCAAGAGAAACCATTTTCCAATTTCCTACTAAGGTATTTACTGACATTTTCGGTTTTACCGTAGAACCATTTCCAGCTGTAATATTTGATCCATTAGAACCTGTTGCATTTGGGTCATAGTGGGCACTTGGTGTTAAAGCTTGTTCTTTGGTACAGGAAAATAGAAATGTTACCGTTAGTAATAGAATGATATGAATTGTAGAGGAGTTAACTTTTTTCATAATTTAATTTTTGACAAAAGCAAATTTAAGCATTCAAGTACCTATAATTCAATAACTTTAAATTTATAATTATATACTAGTAATCAATCAGAACTCAAAGGGCTGTCTACGAATTCACAAAGCGGTAGCCTACTCCTCTTACATTCACAATCTTTAAACTTGGATCAGCAGCTATTTTCTTACGAAGTTTAGAAATAAAAACATCCAAGGTGCGCCCGACGTAATCTCCTTCATCGCCCCAAATTTGATTGAGCATAAAGGCGCGTTCTAGGGTTTCGTTTTCGTTTTGTACAAAAAGTAGAAGTAAATCAGCTTCCTTGGCAGAAAGCTCAATTTTCTGAGCTTTTAAACTTAAAATCAAGCGCTTTTTATCAAATTGAAATTGCCCAATGCTAATTTCATCCTGCATAGCTTTACGAGGCATTTTCCAGGCATACCAAACCACTGCTAAAAGTAAAGGCATGAATAACCACCATAAGTAGCTTGTCGCCGAACGCTCTTTGGAAGTAGTATCAATTTCAGTGCTAGTACCATAGGCCGAATCGGTAAAATAAAAAAGATAACATCCTTTCGGATATCTTCTTCCACGGCAAGCAATCTGCTTTTCTTCTTTTAATGCATTTACTTCAAAACTGTGAACCAAATCCGCTGAATCACAAGATTCTACTTCAATAATAAAAGGTCGCTCTATTTGATTTTCTTCGAAAAGCTGAAATACAATTTTGCTGAGTGCATCAGGAACAAACACAAAATCGCGTTCAAATTTTACTACATATCGTCCTTCTACTTCTTCAATGGGCATCACTCGCGTAGTACTATCCCCCACTTCTAATAAAAACTGATGACCGATTTCGCGTAATACGATCGGCAATTGTTTTTCGCGATAATTAGCTTGGATAGTTGTTACAAACTGAACTAAAAAGAAAATGAATAAGGAAGACTTCTTCAACGGAAAATTCATGCAACAAATGTATTTGAAACGGATTAGTAAAATAGTTGAAAAACATTAAATTACTTAAGATTTACACTAATTTACACTTCTGTAAAACTCTTAAGTGACTTCGGCAGATACTTTTATCAGGAATTTTAAAACACATGCCTTATGATTATCAAAAAGTTAAACGTACTACTTGTATTTAGTCTTATCAATTTAGTAGCCTGTTCTCAAGATCAAGAAGTTTCAAATAAAGAAGCTGAAAAACAAGAAACAGTAAAGCAAGCTGAAATTAAACCTTCCAAATCACACAATTTTGGCGGTTGGTATTGTCCTGATAATTTGAACGGATTCCCTGCTGTGAATTTAGCCAATTGGGAAAACGTACCAGTTATAACTGGAAGAATGCCCACTTTGGAAGAAGCCAAAAGCGAAGCCTCTCTAATTTATGTTGACCCTTCTGACTATCCGGAAGCCAGTAGCATAGATATGAAGCTTCCTGCATTGGCCCTTTACAGAAATTGGAGTACCAAACGAGTTGAAGTTGTCATTGCCATTCAAGCTTTTAGTATCGGAAGAGATTCAATTGTTGGATTTAGATACCTAAACGGTGGTAATGGTAGCGCACATCTAGTGGCTCTCGATTTTGATTTTACAGTCGATGATTTGGTACCAGAGAATAGTCAGTTCGTTACTAAATCAGTTTATATTGATGCGAAACCTGAAGAAATTTGGAGTGTGCTTACAGGAAAAGACTATACCGAAGAATTGAAAAAAACATTAGCCAATGAAAAGCAGTTTCCTACTGATTGGAGAGAAAACACCAATGTGAATTATTATTATAAAGGTGCCGGAAACAAAACGTCAGAATTTGGAGATATACTTTATGGAAACTATTACATTCAAAACGACTATGATTCTATGAAGTACACCGAAAAATTCATGCTGATGTATAACGAAACTACTCGACTAACCGAATTGCGAATGGTTTGTGGACCATTTACCAATGATTATAATGAACAAAAAGCAAATTTGAACAAATGGGGAAAGCAAGTAAAAGTATTGAGTGAGAAATAGAATTCAGATTTAGTTAAGCAGTGAAAGGAAGTTTGTTCTCTTGGGAATGAGCTTCCTTTTTATTTGTAAAAATGTAAACTAGTTGAAAGAAGCCTACCTTTGATAGAAAAGGAAGATTCATGAAATACTTGCGATTATTCCCTCTACTCTTTATTATAGCTTGCACTGAAAGTCCGCATAAAGCAGAAATGGAGCATCAAAAGCATCAACAGACTACTGAAAAGCATGCTCATCATAAAGCTGTTGAAAATAAGGCCAATGAACACATGCATCAAAAGTCTGTCAGTGAATTGATTGAGCGTTTTGAATCTACCGAGCGTGATGAATATCAGCAGCCTGAAAAAGTGTTGGCTTATTTAGGCGACATAAAAGGAAAGAAGATTATGGACATTGGTGCCGGTTCAGGTTATTTTACCGTAAAGCTTGCAGCTCAAGGAGCGGAAGTAGTCGCAGCTGATGTCAATGATGAATTTTTAGCTCATATTAATCAACGCATTCAAGTTGATGAAATTCAAAACATCAGCAGTAGAAAAATCCCATTTGACTCCCCTGCCCTTGCTAAAAATGAAGTAGATATGGTTTTTATAGTCAATACGTACCATCATATTGAAAATCGCGTGGAATATTTTACCCAAGTAAAAAGTGGATTAAAAGATAATGGGGAATTAATCATCATTGACTTTTTTAAAACGGAACTTCCAATTGGTCCTTCGGTAAATCATAAAATAAGCATGGATGTGGTAGTAAAAGAACTTCAAGAAGCAGGATTTACCATTGAAGAGGTCAATGTAAACTTGCTTCCTATGCAATATCTCATTAAAGCTAGCTAAGCCATGATTGAAATTTTAGTAGGAATATCCTTTGTTGCTGTTTTAGCAGCATTGCAAAGAATATGGAAAGAATACAAGGAGCACAAAAAAGCAAAAGATGATTGGCAGGAATTTGAAAAAAAGCATCCCAGAAAGTAGTTATCATTTTTTTAATAATTTTAAGAACCGCCTCATGGAATATTCATTCCACTTTTATACATTTGCAGCGTGACAAAAAAAGATCAAATATTAGAGTCGGCTTTGGCCCTGCTTGTTGAAAATGGCATACATGCTACGCCCATGTCTGCCATTGCTAAAAAAGCGAAAACTGGTATGGGAACCATTTACAACTACTTCCCCACCAAAGAAGATTTGATTAATGAAATCTATGTCAACATTAAGGTAAAAGAAATGCATGTTTTATTGCAGTTTGATGAGCATGCACCCATAAAAACTCAATTCGAATCCTTCTACAAGAATATGGTTACCTTCTTTCTACAACGACCTGATTACTTCTATTTTATGGAACAACTTCAGGCTTCACCTATGATTAATGAGGCGAGTAAAATGAAAGGAGAAAAGGCCATTGCTTGTGGTATTCAACTGATTGAAACCGGCAAGCAGAATCGAATCATCAAAAACATTGAAACAGAGGAAATCATTCAGTTCCTCGGCGGAGCGGTCATGTCTTTTATCAGATGGCAATTGAACCAAAATAAAAAATCCAACACACAAGCGTTAAACAATCACCTAGAGATGGTTTGGAGCGCTATAAAAGAATAATTTTTTTAAATACAAATGGAATGAACATTCACTCCACAAAATAGACACTAATGAACAAAAACGTATTAATAACAGGAACATCAAGCGGACTAGGATTCGAAACGGCCATTTTAATGGCTGAAAAAGGTTATCAAGTCTATGCTAGCATGAGAAATTTGGAAAAAGCAGATAAGCTTATTCAAATTGCCAAAGAAAAAAAGCTTTCAATTGAAGTATTGGAATTAGATGTTAGTCAAATGCATACCATAGAGTTAGCCGTAAAATCCATCATTGAAAAAGACGGTAAAATAGACGTTTTGGTCAACAATGCAGGAGCAGGTTTTGCCAAAACTTTAGAGCAAGCCAGCCTAGATGAGGTAGATTGGGTAACTGATGTAAATTATACCGGTGTTATACGAACTACAAAAGCCGTGCTTCCCTACATGCGAAAAGTAAAGGCGGGCCGAATCATCAACATAACCTCCGTTGGGGGCTTAGTTGGTCAGCCATTTAACGAACTATATTGCGGTGCTAAATTTGCCGTTGAAGGATTTACAGAAGCACTTGCTTCATATGTTACTGATGCTTTTAACATACATTTTAGTTGTGTAGAACCAGGTGGAATAGAAACTGAATTTATGCGCAGTGCTGTTGGTAAATCGACAAACGATCAAGGAGAGTTTAATCAAGGAGAATATTCTGATATTTTTAATCGATACTTAAGTGGAGCTCAATCTCGTGCGTCAGAAGAATCAGCTTCGAATTATCAAACTGGCAAAGAAGTGGCCGAAGTAATTTTATCCGTTGTCAATGCAGAACAACCTCCACTGCGCATCAGGACTTCTGCTTGGGCAGAAAACTTTTGTCAATTAAAAACCCAAGCCGATCCGGATGGTCTTAAACTCATAGCTGCAGTAAAATCAGCGATTTTATAAATCAATTCCATGAAAAAAATATTCAAAATGATTGGTATCAGTATACTTTCAATCTTTGGCTTACTTGCGATTGCCACTGCATTATTTGTTAATCTAAGCCCTCAATTTGGCAAAGCGCCTTCAAACGCACAAAAAGAAGAATTTGCCAAAACAGACCATTACGCAGATGGAAAGTTTATCAATCACTCGGAGAGTCCGATGAAGGTAAACCTAAAAAAAGCAATCAAAGAGCTTACAGCGAAAAGACCGAATCGAAGACCAAAAGCTGTCATACCACCTTTAAAGTTGGATTCTTTAGAAATTGTTGAACATCCTGATAGCATCAGTCAACTAACTTGGTTTGGTCATTCCTCTTTTTTAGTTCAAATAGATGGTTTGAATCTTCTATTAGATCCTATGTTGAGTCAGGTTCCTGCACCTCATCCATGGCTGGGACAAAATCGATACGCCAACGAATTACCGATTGAGATAGCCAAGTTGCCTGAAATTGATGCTGTTATTTTTAGCCATGATCATTACGACCATTTAGATTATGAATCCATTCTGAAACTAAAAGAAAAGGTAAATCACTTTTACGTGCCCTTAGGCTTAGGAAGTCATTTGGCTTATTGGGGCGTGGAACAAAGTAAAATTACCGAGTTAGATTGGTGGCAAAGTGTCAATTATAAAGGTTTAGAATTTATTTGTACCCCTTCTCGTCATTTTTCTGGAAGAGGACTTTTTGACCGAGCTTCTACCCTTTGGGCTTCTTGGGTAATTAAAGGTAAGAAGGATAACATTTACTTTAGTGGAGACAGTGGATATGATACCCATTTTAAGGAAATTGGTGAGAAATACGGTCCATTTGACATCGCTCTTTTAGAATGTGGGCAGTACAATGAAGACTGGAAATACATCCACATGATGCCCGAAGAAACTGCCCAAGCTGCAGTAGATTTACAAGCCAAATTGGCCATGCCCATTCATTGGGGAGCTTTTACCCTAGCCTATCACGACTGGATGGAACCGGTAGAACGAATGACAAAGAAGGCCAAGGAATTAAATGTAAATGTTGCCACACCTCGAGTGGGCGAAGTATTGCAGCTTAAAAGTTCTCATATACCTCAGGAAAAATGGTGGGAAGCCTTTATGCACCTTTAAGATTTAGCAATATCTCGGATGATTTTTAAATGATGGTTTGTATGCATTCCCAAAAAACGAATAGCACGCTTTTTTTTAATGTGTCCGAATAAAGGATGTGGAAAGTACTTTGCGTCTTCAATAGTTTGAAGTTTAGTTATTTGCTCTTTCGATTTTTTTAATTTTTCAGTTAGACTAGAAACATCTATTTCACCTTCTGGCATCACCTGTTTTGGAGCCCTTCCTTTTCCCCTTGGAATGAAGTAAAAGAAATTTAATACTTCATAGCGCCAATTAAAGCCTGCTTGATATTCTTTTGGATCTGATTTTTCCATAGCAACAATAATTTGAATAATCACATTCAAAATGTGATCGATTTGCCATGCAATGTCCACTTTAGAAACCGATTCATTTTTCTTACTTAACTGTGAAAAATAGTTTTCTAATTCATCTAAATATCCATCAAGCTTCATATGCTTTTGTAATTTTCGTTTATTTCAATAAAAAAGGGGCAAGTAAACTTGCCCCCCGAATTTAAAGAAAAGAACAACTACATTATTGTTTAATAATTTTTAGGGTCTTTACTTCTTCTGCATTTACCATTCTTAGCAAATAAACCCCTTTTGCATAAGAAGATAAATCAAGAGTATGGGTATACTCACCTTCAAGTCGGTTCTCTTGAAAGATTGTCTTACCATTTAAATCAAGCATTTCAAGATCAAACATTCCAGCATTAATGATTTCAATGTTTAATTGATTATTCATTGGATTTGGGTAGGCTCTGAAAAGTTGATGCTCTTTAGCGTCTATCTGACTAAGGGTTTCCTCTTGTTCTTTATTTCTTTGAAATGGAACTCCAGGAATTGTCACTACATTTCTTAAGAAAAATGCCTTTTGATTAAAAGGTATTCCTCCATCTATAGGAAATGGGGTTACATTGATATCAAATGTATAATCCCCGATTGAATAAGCAAATGTTCCATTTGTAGAAATTGCTTCAGCATTTTGATTCCCCCCCCCATCAGTAGTTGCAATGGATTGAAAACTTGTAAACAAGCCGGTTTGGGCAATCCATAATGCATTGGGTGAATTAGCGTTACCCATAACCCCATTGAGTAATCCTGCTGTACCACTTGAATTTGCGTAATAAAATTGTACAGATCCAGGTATTGAAATGTTTCCATTCATTACCAAATCATCTCCAAATAAATCTATACCTTTACCTTCCATTTCATTACTTGGGTCAGAGTAAGTCAACCAAGAATTTGTCCCATAATTTCCGCTTGCCATTAATCTGGCTACAACTGCTTTTTTACCGAAAGGAGAAGGAACAGAAACTGAGGTCGAACCAGAATGAACAAATGAATTAGACGTTTGATTTTCAATGGTCCCAATTGTATATATATCATCTCCATCAATAGTAACATCATACAACTCACCATGTCCGCCAGTTGCATTTAAAGTGTAAACCCAATTTTGACTCGAAGATGTTCCTATATCGGAGATTCCGCTTACAAAACCATCATACAATGTACCCGAACTACCTGAAGTGATTGGATAAGGAGCTATTCCAATTGAAGAGCCAATATCCCCAATAAACTTTCCAACCACCACTAAATCTCCTGAAGCTTGTATTTCAATATCTTCAAAGTAACAGTTTTTGTCTGCATAAATATCTTCATATTGTGTACTTCCTGAACTTGCATCTACTTTTATAAACCAAGATAAGTCAGCAGCACCAAAATCAGAATAACCTACAACAAACACATCAGAAGTATTATGACAAATACCAGTCGGTTTAAAATCTGTAGCAGTTACTCCAGGTATAAACCATAAATCAACTAACCATATCATTGCACCATTATTCATGTCATAGGCTGCGCAATACATTTGTCCTCTTGAATAGTTAGTTACATTATGAGTCATTCCGGTACCATCAACAAAATCTAAGAACTGTCCGTCATATTCACCTGCTACGAATAGTATCCCATTATCTTCATCAATTGTTATGGTATTAGCAGTTGCAAATTCAGCATTGTTTGCATTAGTTGTATAAGCTACCCAAAGAGGATCTCCGCAAGGATCGTATTTTGTTAGATACATACCCGTATTGCCATTACCCATATTAATTGGAATAATATTGCCATTACATTCAAACTCTGTCATTTCGGTATAGGTACCAACTCCATATACATTCCCTTGAAAATCTGTTTCAATATCATTTCCCCAATCAGATGAGAAATTCATTTGTGTAGTTTGTTGCCAACATGCTGTAACAGCATTAATGACAATTTCCACTTGAGTTCTACAATTGTTTGAGTCTGAAACTAAAATTTTATGTAAACCTGGACATAAACCTGAAAAATTTCCAGTTGAATTAGATGCACCTCCAATGAGTTGATATTGATAAGGAGCCACTCCATTGCTTACAGATAAACTAATCGTTCCATCACATTGCCCACAATTAGCATCTGTTTGCGATTGTGTTACTATTAATGGATTTCCAATTAAATTATAACTGCAAGATGTTGTATCACCGTTTGAATCAGTAATAGTTACCGAATAATTACCAAAGGCAACATTATGAATACTAGGAGTAGTTTGACCTGTAGACCAATTATAAGTATATGCGGGCGCACCACCCATAACAGATACAAACAGACTTCCATTATTGCAACCTGAAGTATCTGATATGGTGCAAGTCAATGGACATAAATCAATCGCAGAAACACTAGAATTATGCAAATTTAAATTTGCTGAAGCATGTGGATTGGGATTGATAAAATCTACATTATCTATAGTCATATCAATTTGGTGTATTAAAGTATCAAACCCTACTACGATTTCACAATCATTTGATAAATCAGCATCCATGGTTGTACCTACCAATAAAATATCTTGATTATTAGTATTGAAATCAACTGCTGCTGAAAATAAAACAAGATCATTTCCGACACTATTTGTGGTCACCTTCATCATATCTGATACACCAATTGGTCTATCATCTCCTGAATCACCAAAAAGTCGAATATTGTTAAGCTCTACCCCTTCCTGAATATATGGTGATGGCAAATTGTATGACGCTAAAAAAACATCTTCACCACCATATCCATTTGCATGTATTGTACTACCAAATAGGTAAAATTTAGTTTTACTTTGTAGTGAAGGCTTAACCACAAATAATTCATCAGCATTACTTGTGCCTATAACTTGACTGAATAACACATTACCTGAAGAATCTAACCTCATTACAATAGCATCTCGATCTCCTAATCCAGAACTTCCATTGCAATTATCTGTACTACCGACTGCGATAAATTGACTAGAGTCTAAAATAGGTGTTATAGAACGAAAAATAATTTTACAATTAGTATTTGCCCCTTGAATTCTATATGTTGAATAATCAATGACTTGATTATTTGAGTCTAACTTACAATAAAAGCCATCATTTCCATTCCCTACAACATATCCTACTATATATGATTCATTCCGACTACTGCTTTGCGCAATGGAATTTCCATACATTCTATTTCTTACATTATCTGGTTGTAAACTTTTATAGTTTGATGCATTTAAAGAATTTGGGATAGTCCCAAAATGAAAAGATTGCATTCCATGAGTTCCATGATGAATTGAACCAGTAGTAATTAAACTATCTCCATTTCGATGGGTAGCAATATCTCTAATCATTGAATTATTATCAAACTGAAATAACTCTTCGTTTGTTTCAAAGTTTTGCGAACTTAAATTGTAAACCCATATTGTTGGAACATTTCGATTGCTGTGTCTTGACATTCCTGCTATTACAATAGAATCTCCGTTGGGATGAATGGTCATTGATTGCCCTAACTCTCTTGCACTAGTAGCTAACAAACTACTATTGAGAACATTTCCACTTGCATCTACTCTTACCATCATTAAATCTTGAGAATCATTTACATTAGCAACAACCATAGAGCCTCCAATGTATATCTCATTATTCTTAATTTCTAGGGCAACAGGCATTTCCCTTACTCTATTAAAATTTGTTGAATCAACAACTTCAATCCGACGTTGAAATGAGTTAATTTGAGCAATCATAAGTTGACTGCAAATCATTAAAATCGCCAAAATATAATTTTTGGACAGTACTTTACTTTTTTCCATAGCTACTTTTTTTATAGATTAATAGCTATAAAATTTAATGCGATAGAAATAAAAAGCTAAGGAGAATGATAATCTGATATTATTCAGTGAGAATTACACTCCTCTTAATTAGAATTCAAAAATTATACTTTGACAAACTGTTCTTTTAATCTTCCCCTCTTCGACTTACTCACTGGTACCTTTTCTTTGTTTGACAATACCAAATAACTCCCATCGCCTCGATGAAATTCAGTAATGTATTGTTGATTTACTAGGTGTGATTGATGCACTCGGATAAAACCAGAATCGCTTAGCGTTTGATCAAAAGATTTTAAGGTTTTAGAAACCAAGGTTGGTTTTTCTTTTTGCGTATAAATGGTCGTATAATTACTAGAAGACTCCAATCGAATAATTTCCTTTAAATCAATATACTTTAACCCTCCCATCGTTGGAATGGCCAAACGATCAAAGCGTCCTTTTTGATGTCCATTCAGTAATTCTTGATACGTATTGGAATGTTGCTTTCCTAGATTTTGTTTCGCCCTTTGAATGGCTGCTGTCAATTCATCTGGGTCTACCGGTTTTGTGATATAATCTAAGGCGTTAATACGAAGCGCTTTAATGGCATATTCTGAATATGCCGTTATAAAAATCACTTGATAATCTTTATAGCTTGTCTTCTCTAAAACCTCAAATCCATCACCTCCAGGCATTTCTATGTCCAGAAAAAGAAGGTCAGGTTTCAATTCATCGATTCGTTCTATACCTTCAGCAGCTGAACTTGCAATGGCTATAACCGATACATCTTGCTCAAATAATTTTAATATGGCATGTAGATTTTTACTTGCAAAGGGTTCATCGTCAATAATAATTGCATTCATTCCATCTATGGTTTAGTAGTTATTAATGTAATTCGAATGTATACTGCAGTTCCAGGCACTTTCTGCTTGGGATAAATAGGCTTTGAAAATATTTCTATTCTTTCTTTGTACACTTTTTCAATTAATTTCAATCGCTTGAAAGTAATTTGTAATGCTGATTTTTTCTGTGCCTTTTTTATCAATTGGTTAATATCTTCCATGCCTACCCCATTATCCTCAATTTTTATTTCTAGCTTTTGCCCTTTTTGCAAAATTGATAGCTTAACATTGCCCCCTTTTTTTAAGGGAGCTACGCCATGCCAAATAGCATTTTCTAAAAAGGGTTGAATGAGTAATGCAGGAATATAAATGGCATCAATTTCAAGGTCTTCCGATATCGATAACTCATACGTCAGCTTTTCTTGAAGCCGCAGTTTTTCTAATTCTAAATATCGTTCAACCGCTTCTAATTCTTCTTTTAGAGAAATAAAGGTTTCTTCTGAATTCTCAAAAATGGTGCGCATCAACTTTCCAAATTTTCCAATGTAAAGCACACTGCTGCGGGTATCATTATTCAATAATCCATTGGAAATTGAATTCAAGGAATTAAAGATAAAATGAGGATTCATTTGGGCGCTTAGTGCATGGTTTTGTGCATGCATTAATGAAGACCTTAAATCATTTAAACGATTGGCATTTCGTATTCGATTTCGGAAAATGAGAAAAGCAAATAATAAACTCAATCCGATAATCAGTAAATAGAACCAATAGGTTTGATAGTAGGGAGTTGGAACTTGAAACTTAAAAAAGGTAGATGCCCCCCATGCTTTATTAACCCCTGAAGACTGTGCTTCAAAACGATAATTACCCGGTAATAAATTCACTAGAAACACTTTAGAATCATTCGTATATCGCCAATCTTCATCGGAGTTTAAGCGATAACGGAATAGGCCATTTAATGCATTTTCAAATGAATTTGAAGCTAAACTAATTTCCATTTCATCATTACTTTCTGACCACTTACACCATTGAGAAGCTATGATCTCTCCATTTAATCTAATTTCTTCGAGAATGCATTCCGCTTTGGCATACGTTAAATTAAATAGTCCAGTATCTAGACGATTTATTCCATCATTCGTTGCTAAGTATAAAAATCCGTTGAAAAAAAGTGAGGAATGAATTTCATTCGATAGCAGTCCGTTGTCTTGTGTTAATAGCTTGTATTCAACATGTTCAGAATTTACATTAATGCGAAAAATGCCTGTATTTGAGGATACATAAAGGTAGTTTCCATGGGCAAAAGCATGATTACAAAAATCTACAGGAAATCCTTTTTCTTTATTGATTTCTAAAAGAATTGAATCACGCTCAACAAGAAGCAATCCCCGATTTCGACTAGCTACCCAAACACGATCTCCTTTTAATGGAAAAATGGAAGCCACGTCTATTCCATAATTCTTGTTTTCCTTGTCTTTAACTTCTAATAATTGTTGCTCTTTCTGATCATAAAAAGCTAAGTCATAATTATTTCCAAAGTAAATATTCTTGCTTTTGGCAATTTGAACATGTCGCGCTTTAAAGGGCAAAACAAGCTCTAGGGGTTCTACTTGCACGCCTTTTTCATTCTTTATGTAGAAGTAACTTTTATTGTAGCCTTGTGCAAACATAAAATGTCCATCTGCTGAGTTTAAATAAGCCCTAGCTTTTAGATGCTTGCCTTTATTTTCAAGGTATGGACTTAAATCTACATTTGATGGATGATATGAATTATCTCGAATATATAGAATCTCATTGCGTTGTTCTTTTTCATTGATTACAAAAACCTGCTGCTTGGGAATATCCAATTTAAATACTTGCCGACTACCATTGCTAAAAAAAATACTTTCATGATTAACCGTCATTTTATCAATTTGGCAATTGCCAATCAAATTTTCTTGAGCTTGAGCGAGTTTAAAAGAAAGTAAGTTTGACATATAGTAAACCCCATTTTCTTCAGTTGTAAACCAATAACTTCCATTAGCATCTTGTGTAACTGAAGTAACCAACATTTGATCTAAGAAATGATGCCTTTCAATTAATTGATCATCTTGAACCTCAAATCCAAAGACCCCATTGTTTCTACTACCAATCCACAATAAACCCTGCTGATCCACAAACAAACTTTTGGTGGAATAAAAGTCTATAGTTTGACAAAAATTTCTTTGTGTTTTTTTATCGAATGAGCATATTTTAGAATAAGTGGAATAGTAAATTTTCTGTTGTTTTTTATCATAGACCACTGAAGGAATATTCACATTTACTAAGCCTTCACGCTCAACGACGTTAATTAAATGGGGTATAGAATCCTGATTATAATAAAAAGATCGACAAGAATCTTGAACTTGCTGATTCGTATGCGAATGAGAAATTTTAACTATTTCATCTTTAAACTCGTGAATACTTAAGCCTTCTTTACTTTTTTTAAATTTCAATTCATTTCGCTGAAGGTCTATCCGTACTTCATCTCCACTGTAATTATACACATGTAGCACATCATCTTGAACAAACAAACCATTGAGCACTGTTCCTTTAAAATAAGTAGCCAATTCAGTATTAAATTCAGGACAATGAATTTGTTGATCTTGATAATCAAAATAAACCACTTTACCTGAAAATGAATAAAACCAAATCCGCTCTTTTTGATCTTCAAAAATTCCAAATAATGTTCTTACACAAAGACCATCTGCATAGGTAAAATTTAAAAACTGATTTCCATTAAATCGGCTAATCCCATTATCTGTCGCAAACCACATATAGCCCTTACTATCTTGCATGGTTTGATAAATCTGAGAACTTGGCAAGCCATCTTTTGTTGTGTAATTCTTAAATATAGGTGCATACAACTGAGCTGCTATTTCAAACGTTTGAAATAACAGAAATAGAAAGAGAAAAAATACTCTAAATCGATGAACACTCCATCTACAGCTCACCATGCTAATCTAAGAGAAAAAATCAATTATATACAAATATGATAATATACCTAAACAATAACACTCATGATTTTTTCGCACTTTTCTAGAATGTTTTAAAATTATACTAAACAAGAAAGCTTAATTAAAAATTCAAATGAGCGAAGAAAAATCATTCTTACTCACTAACACAACCTACCCTAATATAGAAAGGCCAAGCATTTTGCTTGGCCTTTTTTATTATTAAGATTAATAGATTAATGCTATTGTTCTAATATTTTCATGCGAGCTGCTTTATGTTCTTCCTCGCTTATAATGCCCTCTTCTAATAAAGCATCCAATTCAAGTAATTTTTCCTTTTTTGTACTTGCTGATGGCGAAACTTCTTGTTGAACTTCTTTTTTTGTTTCCTTCACATATTCTTGGATATTCGACTTAACCGGGCAAGTGCTGTATTCCAATTTATAGAGATACATATTGTAGTTACTTTTTTCAATCATTGGGTGTGAATCATTCGGCTTATAATAGGCTCCATTGGCAATGTCTATTACATTATTAAACACAAATGGAAACCATAAAATATCAGAAATACAAGAAGCAGCAATAGCCCAACCTCTAGACTTTCTGCTTGTAAATGAAATATCCTGATCTGCACAACCGGCTTCCTGTAACTTAAAGTTGATTTGATTGGCTTTTGACCTTTGAATTTTAATCATTCCACTGCCAGTTCCAATTTTCTGACCTCGATAATAGATATCCGCTTCAGGATGGTCTTTAACTTGAACAACAGCATCATAATGCCTGCCTCCAAAAACGGTAGCACAGGAGTGGAATACAAATATGAGTGGTAATAGAAAGCCGTATTTTGAATTAAGTTTCATTGCATCAGTATTAATTACTGTCGCAATGTTAGAAATTTAATTTGAATCAGCTTGCTTTCTCTTTTTCGGATTGAAGCGCTTCAATCCATGTAATGGCTTCTTTTTTATTCTTCACTATAGCAGAAGGTACTATGGGCTTTTTCATTTTTAGATATAAATTGCCCAGGTGTTGAACCAATGCCGTTTTTATACAAAACACTTCTGAAAGCATTCGTTCAGCTCTTTTCGGATTTGCAAAACGATCCATTACACCTTTTCCAGGTTGAATTTTGGTCTCCATAACCCACACTAAATGATACTTTTCATCAAGCTTCTGATTGATGGTATTAAAAACTTGTTCTAGCTCTTCTTTTTGAATGTGCCAATTTTGCTTTACTTCACAAATCACGATGTTTGGAAGCAGGAGTTCAATAGCTACAAGCTCACTTACATTAATAGAATTCTCCAAGGCTTTGTCTTACTTTTACTTGAGTTAATGGCTTTTCAATGTAGCCAACTATATTTGAAAAACGCTTTGAGCGTTCTAAATCTCGTTTCAGGTTGGAAGAGGTAACCATTAAAACACTTAATTCTTCTGTGTCTTCTATTTCTTCTTCCATTTCTTCCAAAACATCATAACCTTGTTTATCTGGCATATTGATGTCCAACAACAATAAAGTGGGGCTTTCAAACCAGGTATTATTTTTTATGAGGTCTTCTAAAAAAGTATCTGAATCTGTGTAAGTATAGACTTCAGCATTGGGAAAGACATCTTCAATTAAATCTTGATGCAGAAAGATGGTCGTTTCATTATCATCTAGAATTAAAACTTGTTTAAAATCTATCATGGGTTTGTAAGCTTTGGAAGTTCGATAACTATTTCAGTTCCTTCATTCAATTGACTATTTATTTGTATACTACCTTTATTGTAATCTAAAATTTTCTTTACCATAAATAAGCCAACTCCATATCCTTTTACGGTTGGGTCTTTTTCTTCTCGATTAAACATTTTTATCACTTTCAATTCTGGATCATTCATATCCATACCAATTCCATTGTCTTTTACCTTTAAAAAAATAGTTGATTCATTATGTGTAATTGATGCATTTACAATGGCATTCTCATTTGGCTTTCTAAACTTAATGGAATTCGAAATTAAATTAACCAAAATTATTCGAAGGATATGTTGGGAATAAAACAAACCCTCTACTTCAAAATCACAATTTACTTCATGATTACTACCAGAAACTAGATATTCCGTTTCGATACGAATATGTTCTTTCAATCGAAAAGCATCTATCTCTGTATATTGCAAATCTAGCTTACCCTCAGCTCTTGAAAGGTATAAAAAACCATCTAAAATATAACTCATCTGTCCAATAGAACGGTCCAGCTTTTCAATGATGACTTCTACCTTTTGTTCATCCTTTTTGGCGTAATATTTTTTAAACATACTTAGCAAACCTTTAAAGTTTGCCGTATGGTTTTTTATATCGTGGGCCAAACCATGATTAAAACTGTCTAAAAAAGTATTTTTCTCTTGGAGTTGAGCATTCATCTCATTGAGCTCTCGATTACTTATTTCTTCTGCACGGCTATAAATCTCACGTTCTTCGTCAAAGTTTTTATACGAAGCATTCACCAAGCTAATAAATGAGTCAAATTGCTCCATATTAGGTTCAGCATTGCCAAAGGCCTTTTTTAACTGCCTTTTCAATAGTCGATGTTGTTCTTCTTGCTTCATTTAGTTGGTCTTTTCATAAAAAGAAGTAATGGTCATGGTTTGATTGTGCAATTGACATTTGCCTGCTTCAACCAATGGTGATAATTCAGAATACGAATAAAAGCCCGTAATTGTCGTATGCTTTCCTAAAGCATCTCGAACTTCTGAAAGCTCTTCTTCAACCAATTGATCCAACACAATTCGGCGTCCTACACAACTTATCAATAATGCAAATTGTGGTTCTCCTAGTTTGGAGTCAATACTTTGACTTGCCGAATTAGCCGCACCTTCAATTACGCGATCAAAATTGGCTCTCATCAATTGAATGATGTCTCCTTCTTTTACATCACCAAACAAAATCAAGGCATGTTTTTCTTCATCTACATCTTGAACGCCTCTAACTATATAGCTGTCTTCTGTTTCTACCGCAAGGGGAAAATACAATGCCGACGAAGGCAATTCAGCCGCTTTAGGGCCCAAATACTCTTTGTATAAATCTAAAATGGGTTTTTGATCCAATTCATAAATCACATTGCCCTCGGCTTTTGTTACTTCTCTTTTCGGTCCAAAAGGGTCCCATCCGCCTTGGGTTCCATGCTTGGTGACTAAATTTTCGCCATAAAAGCCTACTGCTACTACCCTACTTTCTCCTAAGTCTTCATTGAGGCCAATTAAAGTTTTCTCAAATGCCACATTATCGCCTGCAACACCTCCCGATACACTAACCTTTCCTTGATAGACTTCATTTACACCTGCTAAAAGTTGACCTGCATTTACGCCTGTAGTGCTTAGCAATAACAAATAGCTTAAATCTTCACGGTTCATTGTTTGGGCAATCTGATTTCCAAGTATTTGCCCATTCTCTTCTTGTATTTGAAATAGCTTTGCCTCTATCTGAGTCGTTTCAAATTCTAAACACGTTGCTACGATAACGTCATCCAACAATTGTTCATCATAAATATTTCCTGCAGAAGTACATTGTACAATCTGACTTTCAGGAAACTGTTCTTTCAGCTTTTCGAAATAAATATTCCCAGCTTCAAATGTTGCTCTTGTACCAAATAATAAACACAATTGAGGATTTAAATCCTCTTGTTCATGCTCTGAAGTCCAAGCTGTTTCTTTCCAAATATATTGAGCTGTTTTCATTGTTTAAAATTTTACCCCCATGATACATATATCATCGGTTTGATAATTACCTCCTTGCCAATCTATTAGCGTTTGTTTTATCGTTTCTTTTTGTTGCTCTGTTTCCATATTGGCCACAGAAAGCAAAAGCTGTTTCAATTTTTTCGACATAAATCGCTTTCCTTTTTCGCCTCCAAATTGATCGATGATTCCATCAGAGAAGATATATACCTGATCTCCTTCTTGTAGTTGAATTCTCTCCGTTGAAAAAGGTTTTAGCGTAGTTGAATATCCTATATGTTGTCGATTGGCTTTGTATTCCAAAATTTCACCTTCCCGAATCAACCAAAGTGGACGATTGGCTCCAGAAAAATGAATCTCATTGTTATTTTGATCCCATATTCCCAAAGCCAAATCCATTCCATCAAGAATTTCAGCTTCTTGGGTATTGTTTAAAACTTCAATCAGTTTTTCTCTTGTAAAATCAAGTATTTCAGAAGCGGAACTCAAATTTGCTTTCTCAAAAGCTTGCTGTAAAATGCCATTACACATCACGCTTAACATGGCTCCTGGTACCCCGTGCCCCGTACAATCAGCCACCACAAAAACCGGATAATCATACATACCCATGGCTTTTAAGCGATCTACCATGAAAAAATCTCCACTTACAACATCTTTGGGCTGGTACCATACGAAAGATTCACTCAAAATGGATTTTTGAACCTGCTCAGAAGGAATAATGGATTGCTGTATACGGCTAGAATAATTGATACTCTCCTTGATTTCTTTATTCTGATGTAAGATTAATTCCTCTTGATATTTTCGCTCTGTAATCTCTTGCTCAACCGCAATATATCCTTTTTCCCCTTCGCTATTTACAATGGGATCCATAGTCAATTCAATCCAAATGGCCTCACCAGATTTGGTGTAATTAAGGAGTTCAGCCTTGATGCTCTTCCCTGCTTGAATTTTTGATACTATATCATTCAACACCTTGGGGTCGGTTTTCGGCCCATTTAAAACTTCCCCAGGAATTTTCCCAATCACTTCTTCCCTTTGATAACCAAACACCTTGGTAAAAGCTTCATTCACCCACTGAATTTCATTTTTGTTGTTTAAAAACAAAATGATATTGGTTGTTTTTCGAGCTACCATCGATAAGCGGTCCAACTCCATTTCATATACTTTTCGGGTAGTAACATCTCTAACAATAGCATGAAATTCAGCTACATGGCCTTTATTTTCTAAACTAGGAATGGCTTTCACATTCTGCGCCACCCACTTGCACCTACCAAACTTATCAACCACTCGAAACTCATTAAAAGTATCTGAACCTCCTCCCTTCATTTGTTGTTTGTAGAATGAAATCACTTCCTCTTTATCGTCAGGATGAATCACATCCATGTAATTTTTCCCTTGTAACTCAAAACTTTCAAAGCCCAATATGTTTTTCATGGAATCATTCACGAAAGTGAAATCACCATTGTAATTGGAAATATAAATTCCGTCTTTCGCATTGGAAATCAAAAACTTGTATTTCTTTTCTAAATCCTTTTGCTTGGTAATGTCTCTTACTACAGCCTGAAAACCATCAATCTGACCTTTTTCATAATCTGAAATGTGAATTTTTACACTTTGTTGAACCCATCGCATTTTTCCCTTTTTCGTGTAGACCCGAAAATCTAAAATGGTTTTATACTTTTTGGTGCTAAACTGATTGTAATAAAACTGCCTTACCATTTCTTGGTCATCTTCATGAACCAAAAACGTAAAATGCTTTCCAATCAACTCCTCCGGTTTATAACCTAAAAGTTCTTCCGAAGAAAAATTGACAAAGGTGAAAAAGCCATTAATATCTGCGGTATAAATGATATCTCCAATGTTATTGACAATAAAGGAAAAGTTATCTTTTAAGGGTTCGTCGGTATCTTCAACAAAATTTAAATTGGTTCTCCTTTCTTCTTTTAAAGCTCGTATGTAATACACGATAAAACCAAGTAATAACCCAATAATTAGAATTAGGCAATAGATGACAAATGATTCAGTGGACTGGCTTAGCATCAGGAAGTAGTAGCAATTAGTAGAAATGCAATTTTACATATTTTAAATCGACTTCAAATCAACTAAATATGGTTATACCGAATCTACTAAACATTCAAACCTAAAATTGGTTTTCACACGACTTTATTAGCCACATTTATTCAATTCTCTACTCTCTTACTTCTAAAATCTAATGTCTAAAGTCTTCCACTCTACTTTCTACTCCCTACTCTCTATTCTCTACTCTCTACTCTCTATTCTCAACTCTCTACTCTCTATTCTCTACTCTCTTCCCTATACTCCCACCAACTCACTCACTTTCACCTTGGCTTTCATTACCCCAAAAATTACCGTGGCTTCATTTCCATCTATACTGAGTACCTCTCCTACCTGACGACCATTTTTCAGCTTCGCTCTTTGCCCTACAGCAATCGGTTTGGGTTCAGGCTTGCGATTTTTCTTTTGCTTTCGTTGTTGTTTTTGTTTTCGCTTGGCTTCTAATGCTTCTTCCTCTTTGCGTTGGGCTTCTTGTGCTTCTCGGGCAGCTTGCTCTAACTTCGATTTTTCAATGGTCAAATATTTTTGCACCTCTTTCCAATGTTCTTTTTGCTTGGCCTTGCCTTTGGGCAAATGCTGTATAAACTGAAACATCTTTTGTCCGTGACTTAAGTATTTATTGTTCCGCTCAATGCGCTTTTGTTGTCGTTCTAATCGCTCTTCGTAATGGGTGCTTTTTTCTTCCAGCTCTTCACGGCTGCGCTCCATTTCTTGCTTGGCATCATAACTTTCTCGCTTTAGCTTTTGCAGCACCGATTTATCTCGCTGTAGGTCTGAAATTAGCTTATCGAACTTTACTTTTTGACCATCTACTTTGGCTTTAGCCTTTTGCAGCATTTCTTTAGGAATGCCATTCATTTGAGCCACCTCAAAAGTGAAGGAAGAACCTGGCTGCCCCACCATTAACTGATATTCGGGCTTCAAGGTTTTGCGGTTAAACAACATATTGGCATTTTCGGCTTCCGGCAATTGAGCGGCCTTTAACTTAATGTTGGAATAATGCGTGGTAATTACCCCATAGCAACCAGCTTCGTATATGGTTTCAAAAAATACTTCCGCCAAAGCACCACCCAATTCCGGATCGGAACCTGTTCCAAACTCATCTAACAACAACAAGGTTTTGGGTGAAGTTTTCTTCAAGAAAAAGTTCATGCGTTGCAAGCGGTAACTATAGGTACTCAATTGGTTTTCAATGGATTGATTATCGCCAATATCTGACAACACAAAGTCAAAAAAAGCAAAGCGACTTTGGGTAGAAACCGGTACCAACAAACCCGATTGAATCATGAGCTGTAAAAGCCCCATGGTTTTTAAGGTAATGGATTTACCGCCGGCATTGGGACCAGAAATCACCAACAAACGCTTGTCGCCATTTAAGCGAAAGGTTTGCGGTATGGTTTTGAGTTTGGCCTCTTGATTTTTGACATACAAAATCGGATGATAAGCTTCTTTCAAAAAGCTTTCTTGACTCTTGAAATTCAGTTGCGGCTTTACCCCATTGATCTTTTGCGCCAACTTTACTTTGGCGTTTATGGCATCGTAAGCCACCATAATATCTTGATAAGCCGACAGCAATTCGCCATGCTCCCGCATTTGGTCGGTTAGAGCCGCTAAAATGCGCCGAATTTCCTTGCGCTCATCGTCAATCAGTTGGTCTAACTCACGGTTTAAAGCTTGGTTGACTCTTGGCTCAATATAGGTAAGCGAACCAGTATTGGAAGCCCCCAAAATGCTACCCTCTACCTGACGTTTGTAAGAAGAAAGTACGGTGAGCACCCGCCGACCGTCAATGGTGTTTTCTTTAATGTCGCTGACAAAGCCATTGGCTTGTGCGGCTTTTAAGGCCTTTTCAAAATTGCGGTTTATCAGATTGCGCTTGCTCGCAATGCCCTGACGAATTCGTTGTAATTCTTCCGAAGCATCGTCTTTAATTTGCAAGCGACGATCAAACACTTTTTCCATGGCCTTTTCAATGGCTTTGGTGGGATAGGCATTTTGCAAAAGGGCAAAAAGTTGCGGATACTGCTCCTTTTCGTCTTTAAAAAAGCCAAACAATTGATTCACCAAGCGAGAGGCATCTAAAATGCGAATGAGGCTTTCTACCTCCAGCACTGATCCTTGAATTTGCAGCAGGCGCAATTCCTTTTTGAGTTCGTGCAACTCCAAACGTGGAAAACGCAAACCGCGGTTGCGAATTAATTGTAGCTCATGCGAAAGGGCTAAACTTTTTTCCGCTTCTTGTGGCTGACGAAAAGGCTGCAAACGCTGAAAACGAGCTTGCACCGTTTCGGTTTGGGCAAAGCCCTGCAACCATTCCCGAATTTGCGGAAACTCTAAGTCTTCAGCCGTTTGTTCATCAAAATAACGCATGGATTGCAAAAGTAGGGTTTTGGAAGGGCTTGTAATTGACTTCTTCGCTTATAAAACAAGTAAAAAGGAAATGGTTTTATTTCTTTTAATCTATACTCATTCCACTTCACTCTTTTTTACTTTTCATTTTTTTCGCCGTGAAAAAAACGAAACAAAAAAAAACTCGTCCTGTGAATAAAATCTAAAGTCTTATCTCTCGACTCTTGTTTCTTCTCTCTTGCCTCTAGTCTCTTGCCTCTTATATCTTGTCTCTTAAATCTTGTCTCCTATCTCTTGTCTCTTGCCTCTTGCCTCTAAAATCTAAAGTCTAATCTCTAATGTCTCTCTCCCCCGCTCTTCAACTTTCCTTTTTTCTAGTCTAGTAACCCTATCCCCTTACTTTTTATTTGTTTTTGTCAGGCTATATCCTTACTTTTACGACATATTTGTCAGGCTATATCCTTACATTATGAATAAAAGAAGATTACAAATAGAGCAATTAGAGCAAAAGCTTAAAGGATTTACTTCCGCCAAGAAAGTAGCGCTGCCACAAAATGGTTGGATAAAAACAGTCCGAACATCATTGGGCATGACTTTGCAACAACTAGCCGACAAACTCTCGATAAGCAAACAAAGTGTCAGAGAAATAGAACTACGGGAAAAAGAAGGGAGTATAAGCTTAAAAAGTCTGAGAGAAGCGGCAAATGCGTTAGACATGGAGATTGTTTATGGACTTGTTCCAAAAGATGGAAGTATTGAGAAATTAATTGATCGAAAAGCAAGCGAATTAGCGAAACAGATCGTATCAAGAACTTCGAACAATATGAAATTAGAAGATCAAGAAAATACGCAGCAACGCCTTAAAAAAGCCTTAGAGGAAAGAAAAGCAATTATCAAAAATGAATGGCCTAAAACCCTATGGGACTAAATTTTGAATACACAGACGGACAAACGCTCATTGATGAGGAAGAAAAAGAAGGATTGCTGATTGATACCATTAGCACAAAAGGCGAATTGGACGAATTTGAGCAGCAAAACATTGAAGAAGCCTTGCAGTGGGTTTTGGGAAAGAAGTTCAAAGCTGAGCAAGTGTTTACGGAGAAGTTTATCCGTAGCTTGCACAAACGCATGTATGGCAGTATTTGGGCATGGGCCGGTGAATTTAGAAAAACGAATAAAAACCTTGGAGTCCACAAGCATCAAATACCCACCGAGCTAAAAAAGCTGTGTGATGATGCACTTTTTTGGATTAGCAAGCAAACGTATGATCCGGATGAAATAGCCATCCGTTTTAAGCATAGAATTGTAAGCATTCACTGCTTCTCGAATGGAAACGGAAGACACAGCCGATTAATGGGAGATCTTATTATTGAAAAGCTTTATGGTAAAATGCCCTTTAGTTGGGGAGCCAAAAATTTGTCTAGAACCGGAGAAAGTAGAAAAGTTTATTTGCAAGCCGTTAAAGCAGCCGACCAAGGCAACTTTAAACCACTGATCAAGTTCGCGAGATCATAAACTCTTTCTCTTCAACTATTTCACTTTTCTTCTTCTAAGCTCTAAAGTCTAAGCTCTTGCCTCTTGCCTCTAAAATCTAAAGTCTAATCTCAAAAGTCTCCCTAAAAAAAATACTCAGAAACTAGTAGATACAAAGGCATGGGATTTTTGTATTTTTCGTTGTTCAGTAACAATTTAAATCACTTATTTTAAAACATACTATCTATTACGCTATAAATAATGGCTTTAAGCTGGAATGAAATAAAAGACCGAGCCTTAAAATTCACAAAAGAATGGGAAGGTGAAAGCAGAGAACGTGCTGAAAAAGACACATTTTGGAACGACTTTTTTAATGTATTTGGAATTTCAAGGAGACGACTTGCCACCTTTGAAGAACCTGTTAAAAAATTGAATAATAAACAAGGCTTTATTGATTTGTTTTGGAAAGGAACTCTGTTAGTTGAGCACAAATCCAAAGGAAAAAATCTTGATGCAGCTTTTGAGCAAGCGACAGATTACTTTCATGGAATCAAAGAGCATGAATTACCAAAATACGTTTTGGTTTCTGACTTTGAAAAATTCAAACTGTATGACCTGGATGACAAAAAAGAATATGAATTTGGAATAAAAGACTTTCACAAAAACATTAAGCTATTTGGATTTATTGCAGGTTATCAAAAACGGACTTTTAAGGATGAAGACCCTGTAAATATTAAAGCTGCTGAACTCATGGGAAAGCTTCATGACCAATTAGAAGAAAGTGGTTATGAAGGACATCCTTTAGAAGTGTTCTTGGTTAGATTACTTTTTTGCTTGTTTGCGGACGACACCGGAATTTTTGAAAAGGATACATTCAAAGAATTCATAGAAATTAAAACAAATGAAGATGGAAGCGACTTAGGCGCATGGCTGGCGCAATATTTCCAAGTATTAAATACACCTGCTGACAAAAGACTTAAAAACCTTGATGAACATTTAGCTGCTTTTCCTTATGTAAACGGTAAACTCTTTGAAGAACCTTTACCCATTGCTTCATTCAATTCAAGAATGCGCGAAATTCTTTTGGAATGTAGTTCTTTAGATTGGGGTAAAATTTCGCCCGCGATTTTTGGTAGTATGTTCCAAAGTGTGATGAATCCCGAAGAACGGAGAAATCTTGGAGCACATTACACATCTGAAAAGAACATTCTAAAACTGATAAAACCGCTTTTTCTTGACGAACTTCAAACAGAATTTCAAAAGGTTAAAAGCAACAAAAACAAGCTCAAAGAATTTCACCAAAAACTCGGTAGTTTAAAATTTCTTGACCCTGCTTGTGGTTGCGGAAACTTCTTAATTATAACCTACCGCGAATTACGCCTCTTAGAGTTGGAAGTCCTTAAAGAGTTATATGGCGGACAACAAGTTTTTGGAATCGACCAAATCATGCTCGTTGATGTTGACCAGTTTTATGGAATAGAATATGACGAGTTTCCTGCAAGAATTGCAGAAGTTGCCTTGTGGCTAATGGACCACCAAATGAACTTGCGTATTTCGGAAGCATTTGGTATGTACTACGCACGTTTACCATTAAAAAAGTCAGCTACTATTTATCACGGTAATGCACTTCAAACAAATTGGGATGATGTGATTTCTAAAAATGACCTTTCATTCATACTTGGCAATCCCCCTTTTGTTGGCTCACGAATAATGAGCAAAGACCAGAAAAGCGATTTAAAGCTCTCATTTCAAAAACTCAAGAAAACGGGCGACCTAGACTACGTTACTGGGTGGTACGCACTAGCATCAAAATATATCTATAAAACCAATATAAAAGTTGCGTTTGTATCAACAAACTCAGTGGTCCAAGGTCTTCAACCAACGATTCTTTGGAAATACCTAATTAATGAATTTGGAATAAAGATTCATTTTGCTCATAGGACTTTTAAATGGAACAATGAAGCTAAAGGTAATGCTGCTGTTTATTGCGTAATAATTGGTTTTGCCGCTTTTAACATTCCTAATAAACGACTTTTTGAATACGAAGATATTAAGGAAGAACCTCATGAACTTTCAGTAAAAAATATTAACCCCTATTTACTTGAAGGTAGTGATATTCTAATCGAAAGACTCCAAGAACCAATTTGCAACGTGCCAGGAATGCACTTTGGTAATATGCCAGCAGACGGAGGTGAATTATTGTTTAGTGATTCTGAAAAAAATGAATTCTTAAAGTCTGAACCAAAAGCAAAAAAGTACTTTAGACGTTTTATGGGTTCTCAAGAGTTCATCAATAATCAAAAACGATGGTGCTTATGGCTGAAAGATATTGAGCCGAGTGAATTACGATCAATGAAAACTGTACTTCAACGAGTACAAAATGTAAAAAGCATACGAGAAAAATCTTCACGACCTCAATTAGCATCAATTCCTCATTTATTTGCTCAAATCACTCAACCTGAAGGTGTTGATTACATTATCGTTCCTAGTGTTTCATCTGAAAGGAGAAAATACATACCTATAGGTTTTCAAAAAGCTGAAGTTGTTGCAAGCAACCTATGCCTTATAGTACCAAAAACTGGACTATATCATTTTGGAATGCTTATGTCTGAAATGCATATGGCTTGGGTAAAATATACTTGTGGTCGCTTAAAAAGTGATTTTAGATATTCAAAGGATTTAGTTTATAATAACTACCCTTGGCCAAAAGAACCAAGTGATAAGAATAAAAAAGCGGTTGAAAAAAAAGCACAGAAAGTATTGGACGTTAGAGCAGAGTTCCCTGAAAGTAGTTTGGCAGATTTGTATGACCCTTTAACTATGCCACCAAAGTTGGTAAAAGCGCATCAAGAATTGGACAAGGCAGTTGATTTGTGTTACAGACCACAAGTATTTACAAATGAAACGGCCCGGATTGAATTTTTATTTGAATTGTATAATGAATACACCATGCCCTTATTGAAAAAGGAAAAGAAAGGGAAACGGAAAAAATAATTTAAGTGGGTAAAAAGAAAAAAAAGAAGTTTTATGTAGTTTGGAAAGGATATACTACAGGTATTTTAAATAGTTGGGAAGAATGCAAAGCTTCTGTTCATGGATATCCACAGGCAGAATACAAATCCTTTAAAACAATAGAGCTAGCTGAAGAAGCTTTTAATGGTAAATACAAAGATTATAAAGGCCAAAAAATATTTGAGACTACTCTTTCAAAAGAACAATTGGATTTAATCGGAAAGCCCAATTACAATTCAATTTCAGTTGATGCCGCATGCAGCAATAACCCCGGTCTTGTTGAATATCAAGGAGTAGATACTAAAACAGGAGAACGAATCTTTGATTTTGGTCCACTTAACGAATCGACCAACAACATAGGAGAGTTTTTAGCATTGGTGCATGGTTTAGCTTACTTAAAAAATAAAAATGATAAACGCATTATTTATTCAGACAGTAAAATAGCTATTGCTTGGGTAAAAGCTAAAGCATGTAGAACTAAATTGCCACAGACAGCAGAAAATAGAAAGTCCTTTGAATTAATCGAAAGAGCTATAAAGTGGTTAAATAATAATACCATTGAAAATCAAATTTTAAAATGGGAAACTAAAGCATGGGGTGAAATTCCTGCTGATTTTGGAAGAAAATAAAATATGGAAAAATCTAGAACCGATTTAAGTGGATTAAATGATAAACAAAGGCAAGCAGTTGTTTCTGATTCTAAGAGATTACTTGTATTAGCCGGTGCAGGCTCAGGCAAAACCAAAACGCTTTTACAAAAGCTGATTTATCTAATTGAAGAAAAAGGAGTAAATCCTGCGAATATATTGGCAATTACCTTTACTAAAAATGCTGCCAATGAAATGATTGATCGGCTTATCATTACAGCTGATGAAACTGAAGAATATGCTGAAATTCTAGCAGATAAAAATCGAAGTACAAAGGAAAAAGATACTGAACGCTATTTTTTCACAAAAAAGTACAAATGGATTGATAATATTACGCTAAAAACATTCCACAGTCTTTGCTATGGTATTCTTAGAAACTACGGTGTTAATGAGTATGACAATAAGTTTAAAATAATTGGTGACACAAAAGCTAACAATAACGAATTTGCAAAATATTCAGCTACTGAAACGGCATTTGAAGTGGTTCACAAAACCCTAATCGAAAACTGTGAAACTAACGAGTATCTGCTCAATTTAAAAAGATACATACTCGACTATATGATTGATAAAATTCATATAGAAAACGAGCAAAGACTAGAATTACCAAAAGATGGCAAATACTATACAACTTTAAATGGCACAAAAGTTCGATCCAAATCGGAGCAATATATTGCAGATTGGCTTTATAGACATAGTGTAAAATTTGAGTACGAACCGCAAGTAAACTTCAGAGACTTTAATTTTAGACCTGATTTTTTTATACCAGAAGCAAATTTATACTTAGAGCATGTTAGCAATAAGAGCTACCCAACAAAAGGAAAAGAGCAACAATTTAATAAAGCAAATAAACTATTAGTTAAAACCTTTGAACATCAAACAAAAGATACCGCATTATTTAATTTGGTGTTAGAAAGGATTGTGAAGAATAGACTCCCCTCAAACTACCATTTTTCAACTGCTTTATCATTTGAGGAAGAATTTAAGTCTTACCACAAAGAAGTAAAAGACTTTGTTCGACAGACCATGCGTGTGATAGACATGATAAAAGTGGAAAATATTACTACTTCAAAAGTATTAGAACAGTCAGCTAAAGATCAACATGAAAGGGTGAGAGATTTTTATAAACTTGCCGTTCCAATCATAAATCAGTATCAATCATATTGTACAAACAAATCATATCTTGACTTTAATGATATGATTACGAAAACGATTTCACTATTTAAGAATCACACAGAAATTGCAGATAAATTTAGAAGCAAGTTTGAATATATATTAGTTGATGAATTCCAAGATGTAAACAACCTTCAAGTTGAATTAATTAAACTGTTGCTCACAGAAAAAAACCAACTTTTTTGTGTTGGTGATGATTGGCAAAGTATTTATGGTTTTAGAGGCTCAAATGTAGACTATATTGTAAATTTTAAAGAACACTTCGAGAATTCAGAAACGATAAAGCTTAGTATGAATTACAGAAGTACAGAGCATATTGTTGGAGCTAGTAATGAAGTAATAAAACACAACAAGTTTAAAGTTGAAAAAAACGTTCAATCCAATAAAAAGTCTAATAGTAAGATTCATATTTATTCAGGAAAGACTGAAGAAGAGAATATTGAATATGCTTTAAATCAAGTAAGAAAACTTAAACGAAAAGGCTATGGTAAGGAAGATATTTTGTTTTTATACCGAAGAAGCAAAATGTACAACCCTTATTTTGAGCGATTTAAACAAGAAAGAGAATACGTCTCAAACAAAACAATTCATGCTTCAAAAGGATTAGAAGCTAAAGCTGTTTTTATTATTGGTCTTTCAGAAGGCAGTGGTGGATTTCCAGATATTTGGATGGAAGATAGAATTTATCAAGTTATTAAAAAATCAAATCATGATTTATTACTTGAAGAAGAAAGACGACTATTTTATGTTGCAATAACAAGGGCAAAGGATAATTTATTTCTCCTTGCTGAAAAAGGAAATGAATCCAGTTTTTTGAAAGAGATTCCTGATATTTTCACTTTCAAATCTAGTATACCTTTCAAATCTATTGTTGATGAGATAACTATTTGCTCAAGTTGTAAGAATAGATTAGATGAAGGTTTTTTTTATTGTCCTTACTGCGGAGAACAGCAATCAGAGTAATTTTTAAAACTCTAAACAAAACATGATTATCTCCCACCAAAAGAAGTTGATATTTATTCATGTACATCGTACAGGAGGAACGAGCTTTGGTAACCTATTATATCAAACGCTTCCTGATTGGGTGGAGATATCGCCTCAACACAGCAATGCCATGTCGGTAGAAGCTAACTTTTTTGATGCCCATGCCGACTATTTCACGTTTGGCTTTACAAGAAATCCTTGGGAACGCCTTTTGTCTTGGTATGCATTAATCTTTATGCAAGATACCAGAAGCCTTACCGAAGAAAGAAATCGCTTTGAAACCTTTTTAGAAAAAGATCAAGCGGCCAATTTTTCTACGCTTGAATTTCATTACAATTCCTTGGATTATTTCACTACAAAAAAAAGTAAAATGGTGGCCAATACCATTTATCGATTTGAAAGGTTTCAGGATGAAGTGAGCAAGCTAAGTCAGCAATTGAATCTAGATTTGAAGCATTTGGAAAAAGTAAATACAAGTCGGCCTAAAAACTACCGAGATTTTTACACTGCTAAAAGCCGTGAACTGATTGCTCAAAAATGTCAGAAAGACATTGAGTATTTTAGTTATACGTTTTAAATTGTCTTGGTTTGCTTACAAACTAAGCGCTTGACTGCATGTGAAATTTATAGCTAGGAAAATGAACATTGAAATTAGAATGTAAGTAACCTTCTCCTGCTTCACTGCTGCTTTTGTCAGCTCGAATGATTTCATGCAGGTTTTAGATATCACTTTTCATAAACTCCATTGTGCTGTGCATGAAATAGTATCGAGAGCTAGACTAAAAGCTTTTGTAGAAAATAAGCTAAGCTTCAGCCAAGCTTATCCCTTTTAAAGAAGTCCAATTTTTATTTTCAGTAATTTACCCTAGTCAATCCACGTAATTTAACTGAGTGAAATAGAAGGAAGGAAGCCATTTCTTTGAAGAAAAAAATGCAAAAAGTTGCTATCCTCCTTTTCTTACTACCCCATTTGCTTTTTTCTCAAAGTGATTTTGCCGGTGAATTCTATTTCAATGCAAACTATGGGCCTGCTATTACGCAGTCAAAAGATGCTTTTTTAAATGCAAGTGGCCCCAATCAATACAAAACCTATGAAAGTGCTTCAGGCACTTTATTACAACTAGAAACTTCTATTGAATACATAGGTGAGCATGTTTATATTTATTCAGACCCTGGTTTGTCTTGGGCGGTTACGAGTTTATTATACCGCTTTCCTAGAGTTTTATTAACTGAAGAGCCTTTCCAGTTTGAAAAAGAGCCCATTGCTTCATTTGAATTTGAACCCTTACGATTGGGATTTGGTGGGTGGCTCAACGATGAGTTTGGACTTTTTGCAGGCGCCCAATACAGCTTCACCCTTATTTCAGTCAATGAAGAGTTTGTTAAAAGCAAAAGAGAAACTGAGGATCAGAGTATAATTCGTAGCATTAATGGAGGAAATGCCAAAGGATTTGGAGTGCATTCGTTCTACCAATTAAATAAATTTATGTTTCAGTACGCTTTCATGTACAATTGGATTTCTCACAACCATGGAGCGAATAAAGGCAAAGGGATTCACCAAGAAGTGAGAGTGCGCTTTGGTGACGAATATTTTGGTGCCTTGGCATGTTTGGAACACAACATGATAAAGATGGAGGCCGTCAATCACACCGAAGCTGTTGATGTAAGTTCATACGCTACCTATAGCTCTCCTACTGGTTCATTTCCTCAAACTAGTGGAAGTATCCTATGGTTTCGCTTAGGAATCTACTTTAGTTTCGATTGGTTTTAAAAGACCAAAGTGCAAATCGAAAAGCCGAGCAGTTTCCAACATTTAGGTCCTCCCCCTTTCCCGCGCGATTTTATCGCGTGGGAAACGGATATTTTAGTGGTTAAATAACATTCTACCACGCAATAAAATCGCGCGGCAGCAAAGGAGGGAGTTCTACTAATGCAATTTTTTAAAACTCTCCAAAATCGCATACCTTAGTCTTTGAGAATCTATTTTGCCAATATATTTGTTACCCATGCAACCTATTCAATAAAAATTCTATCCTTTATTTTTGAACCTATGAAAGCAAGTCAGATATCTCGTCTTCTTACCAATATTAGCAGACAACTTTTAATGGTTGGTGCTTTCCTATTTTCTGGAATAAATTTAGAAGTATACGCTCAGCAATTTAGCCAATTGTTAAGCAGTACCGATACCTTGGAAGTCTATAAGTATGATGTGATTAGATCGAATGAAAACAGTACACTAGTTCTTACCAATATATACCCAAGTCTCAATTTCAGAAATACCATTTCACTTATTCAGATTAATCGTCAAGGGCAATGGCAAAGGGCTTTTCGTTATGAATCACAAGATAGCAATCGTTCCATAAGTAGTTCTAAAGTCATTTCACTTTACAATGGAGATTTTATAGTGGCTGGCTCCTATTCGATAAACAATACGCATCCTAGCTATCCTTTTTTTATGTCAGTGGATTCAAGCGGACAAATAAATTGGGCCAAACAATTAAACACTGCTGGCTTAAGCGAGGGGAGTTTATTTATGCAAGAACTTGCTGATAGTAGCATTTTATGTCAGTTGAGATACAATAATGGTAGCAACCATAACCTATTGTTTAGGTTCAACTCAGCAGGCCAATTCTCCACTTTTTATGAACAAAATTTGACCTTTTCAAATGCGTTAACTTTAAATGCGAACCCGAATAGCTTTGAAATGCTTTTGAGCGATGGGAACTATTTGAAAATTAGCAATGATTTGCAACAACTGATCTGGCAAAGAAAATACATGCAAGCTATTGGCATTCAAATTAGCAAAGCATCCAATGGAGATTATTTATTAGCAAGTGCACAAGTTGCTTTTCCCGGCCACATGACCATAAGCCGATTAGATTCTACTGGAACTATCATTTGGTCGAGCTATGCTGAATTTCATGAAGCCATTACCAACAATGAATTTGTCATTGTTCGCTTTCACTTTATTGCCGAAGATTCTCAAGGTAATATTATAGTTTGTGCCAATAGTGATGGCGGATTGAATGGGAGTTTATTTGCTGTATTTGACGCACAAGGCAACTACATTTCCAATCGTAAAACAAATAGCTTTTATGATAAATTCAACATCCCTGAAAATCAATCTATTTTGTATGGAGGTTTCGCCAACCATTCAAAGCTAAATACTGGAAATTTTGCCATAAATAGTCATCATTTAGACAGCACAATAGATTGTTTTCAATCTTATGTCCCAACTCTTTCATCGGGTACACAAGGAATTTTAACGCCAGATACTTTCTTTTTAAGCCCTGTAAATGGCATAAGTGCGCAAGCTATTGCAATCAACCAAAGTCCATTGAGCATAAGTCAACAAAATCATTGTAACCTCATTGCTTCTAATCCACATATAAATGCTGAAGAAATTGAACTGAGCTTATTTCCCAATCCGGTTAAAGATCTGTTAACGATCAACTCTCCACTAACCTTTCAAAAACTTCGACTATACAATATTCATGGGCAACTTCTTCTAGAAACAACAAGTGAAAACATTGATTTTAGTCCTTTTGAAAATGGAGTATATTTTATTCAAATGCAATTGGCGAATCAGCTTATTAGCCGAAAAGTGGTAAAACAATGATTTTGTTTTATGTTTAACGATGCTTAAAACTAAATCTATGGTAATTTGCACAAAGAACTTTTGTTTCTATGTATTGAATCTGTTTATGAATACTAAAACACACCAATGAATCGCATAAAAAACTATACTTTTTGTTTACTATTCTTTCTTTCATTCCTGACAGGTTCAACTGTTTACGCTCAGTTTGCTCCGGCTTCATTAGTTGATTCTAGTACCAATCAAATCACCAATATTCTCAGTGTAGATTTAAATCAAGATAGCTTAAATGACCTTCTTGTAACAAGAAAGTTTACAGCCAATAGTCTTATTTCTTTTTACCTTAACCAAGGTGGCTTAAGCTTTGGACCGGAAACGGTTATTGCCACTGGAAGTAGTCAAGTAACCAATATTGCAGTAGCTGATTTTGACAATAACAACTGGCCGGATGTTGTTAGCATTGGAGATGCCAATAATGCGGTGACGGTTTACCTGAATAATTCCATGAACTTTACGGCTCAACCCCTTGATACCTTTACATTTTTTGAAAGCGATATTGCCGTTTTAGATGTTGATAATGATAGCGATTTAGATTTTGTAGCCATTGGTGGAACTACTTTTAAAGTATTTAACAACAATGGCTCAGCCAACTTTAATAAACAAGTAGTGACTACACCCTTATCTGATTTTTTCGACATTACCACAGGCGATATTGATGCCGATGGCTTTGATGATGTAATCACGGGAGGTTCTAACATTTCATTTTATAAAAATAACAACGGAAGTCTTCAATTTGATTCTGCAAGAACAGCTCAAATACCTAGTTCTTTTAATTTATTTGTGCGACTGGTAGACTTAGATCAAGATGGAGATTTGGATTTGTTTAGTGAGGGTAACAATTCTAGTGGAGCAAGGTGGCTAGAAAATGATGGGAATGGTAATTTCTCCAATTCACACCTGATTGATGCTTCGGTAAACAACATTCGGTCTGCTGCTCTTGATGATTTTGACCAAGATGGTGATCTAGACCTTATTCTAATCAAAAACTTTGACCTTTATCTTTATACCAATATTGGTCAAGGAAGTTTTAGCACTCCCCTACTGATTCAAGATACTACGACCACCATAAGCTGTGTTTCAGCAACTGATTTAAATAAGGACAATCAAATTGATTTGATTTGGTCAGCTGACTTATCAGTTCAAGAAAACAATCTTGCGCTTTTTGTAAAACCAAAAACAATCTTTGATGAATTGTTTAAGGTATATCCCAATCCAACAAACGAAAGATTATTTATAGAAATTCCTGAAGCAGGGACACTTCGTGTTTCAAATGCTATGGGTCAGCTAGTTGATCAACGAAGTTTGATAAAAGGGAAAAACTTGCTAAAACTTAATTTGAAACCTCAGCTCTATTTTTTTACAATGGATTTCGAATCTAAAAGCTTGGTTAAAAAAGTGATTATTAAATAAGCAGAGTTTTTTACTTTACCATTTCACAAACTTCTCATTTACTAAAGACTCTCCTTTATCTGTAACTACATTTAATAAATAGACTCCCTTTTGTAAGGCTTCAATCGAGATGTTTAGCTGCTTTTCGCTTGGTTTTATAGATTGTTTAAATAGTAAGCTTCCAACTTGATTTCGAATCTGCAAAATATTACCTCCACCGGCATAACTAAGGTTTAGTTGAGCTCGGCTTGGATTGGGGTAAAGCACTACTTTTTCTTCCTTTAAAGAATTTTCTCTTTCACCCACTAGTTGCTGACTTAAGGCTGCATAAGCATCTACCAAGCCATAGCCAAAATACATGTCAAAACCGAGACTATCTTCATTAGCAGGCCCTACTTGATCTCTCGCAGTTTGCTGTAAGATTTGCCGAATTTGTTGCGGACTTCTACTTGTATCTTGAGCTTTTAAAAGGCCACAAAGCCCACTAACCAAAGCAGTAGAAATGGAAGTCCCACTGTTCAATCTAAATAAAGCATTGTTGTTTAAATGATCTAAAACAAAAAGATTTTTTCCCGGTGCCATTAATTCTATTTCAGACCCATAGTTGCTACCATCTGCACTTCCGCTAGAAAAGGGCGCTGCTCGATTGTCTCTATTATCAGTTGCCCCAACTGCAATTACTTCTGGAAAAGCAGCTGGTCTTAAAACCTGATTGTTATTATCGTTTCCTGTACTTGCAACTAAGGTTATTCCATTTGAATAAGCATATTGCACAGCTTGGTGTACACCAAATGAATAATGACTACCACCAAAAGACATGTTAATGATATCGGCACCTTCATTAATTGCATAATGTATAGCAGAAGAAATATTAAAATCAGTAAAAGAATTTGATTGGTCACCGGCTTTTAATATCATCAGTTTTGCATTCCAATCTACTCCTGCATATAGCAAACTGTTGTTGGCATTTCCTCCTAACACGCCCGCCATAGCTGTTCCATGCCCTTGATCATCAGTAGGATTATTGTCTTGGTTGACAAAATCCCATCCCTGGTAATCATCTATTTTACCATTGTTATCATCATCTATACCATTAATCGTTTCGCTTTTATTTTTCCAGATTCTTCCTGCGAATTCCGGATGATCTAATTTAACCCCAGTATCAATAATGGCAATCACCACCGAAGTATCACCCTGCTCAATGCTCCATGCATAAGTTGTGTTTAAATCACTACCCAATGGATGGTTATTTTGATGTTGCCATTGGCTAGAAAAATAAGTGTCATTAGGAATTGTTGGAGTTAGTCCGCTTTGTGTGCCATAAAAAATATGATTGGGCTCTACGTGTGCAAACAGGGCTGTTCTCTGATACTCTTTTATAAGGACGGGCACCTCTTTTTTATCCTGAAAGATTAATAAGTAAGATTTTGTCATGTATGGATTGCCAAGCGCTCGCATTTCCACTAGTTCATTTGCTTCATTTAGTTTAATAAAAGCTTGATATTCTGGATTTGTCTCAATTTCTTGAATTGAAATCGAATTTTTGAATTGAACTAAAAGGTGGTTCTCAATGTATTCTTGCGCTTCTGTAACAAGACAAAAAAAGAGAATAAAAATTGAGAATAGACTTGTTTTCTGAATTAGTAGCTTGTTTTTCATAAATAAGGTAATCGTTTAAGTCGGTTGGTATGACGTTAGAAACACCAAATAGGTTTCTTCTAGCTTTATCTTTACAAGATTTGGCTATTCATTATTTTATTCAAACTCTATTTAAAATTGAAGGAAAAAAACAATCTTTAGCTCATGAAACGACTTCTACAATTCCTGCTTATTGTTGGTACTTTAATCTCCTTGTATTTTGTGCCTTGGCCTTTGCTTAAAGCATCTCTAGAACCACTTCCCCAAACAATTCAATCGCAAGTCGATAAAGCCAAGGAATATGGCTTTGAAGGAATGATTGTTTACATCGACCAAGCCAGAAAAGACCCTCAATTTTATACTTCAGGCTACAAAAACCGAGAGACTAAAAGTCCGGCTAACCCACACGATTTATTCAAAATTGCTAGCATTGGAAAATTATATACTGCCTTTGCCATTTGTCGTTTGGCTTACGATGAAAAGCTTGACCTGAACCAGTCTTTAGCCCAATATTTTCCAGAACATAAAGGAAGAATTGAAAACATGGAGGAGATTACAATTGAAATGCTGGTGAAGCACCGTAGCGGCATTCCAGATTATACAAGAACAGCAGATTATTGGTCGCATCCCAAACAAACAGATGAAGAACGTTTGGCTTTAGTCTTAGACCAAACGGCCCACTTTAAACCCAACACAGACTTTGAGTACAGCAATACCAATTACTTGCTGCTTTCTCAACTGATTGAAAAAGTAAGCGGTAAAAGCAAGTTTGAGTTTTTAAAAGAAGAATTACTTCAGCCTTTGAATTTGAACAATACCTTTGGTTCAATAAAGTCTGTTGATTTAAATAATGTCATGAGTGGCTATTATGTAGGCTACGATTTAGATTTAAAAACAGACGATAACGGCTCTTTATTGGCAACCGCCGAAGATTTGGGACGATTTATTCGAGCCTTAAACGATGGCCGCGCTTTTAAAAGCGAAGAAGAGCGTGCACTATACCATTCACTTTACCGACTGAATCACACTGGAATGATTCCCGGCTACCAAAGCACGGCTCATTATTTTCAAGAACTAGATGCGGTAGTTGTTCAGTTTACCAATACCGCCGACTTTAACGCTTATCATTGGAGTTTTCATGAAATCATGTTCAATCGGATTGTGAAAATATTGAAGGCAAAAGTTAAAAGCGAATAGCACTTCCCTTTGCTTACTTTTGGTTATTCAAAAATCATCAAATGAAATACCTCCTTCTACTACCTCTATTTGCTATAAATCTATTAACCCAAGCTCAAAACTTTCAACTCGAAGATGATTGGCCCATGTTTAATGGTCCGATTCACGCCATGGTTGAAGATACGGCAAACAAAATACTATACGTTGGTGGAGATTTTACTAAAGTGGAACCGAGTATTTCTCATGGGGCCTCTTTAGATACGATTACCGGTTTGCCCTTGTATACCGAATATCATCCCAATGGCTCTGTACTAGATGTAATACCAGATGGAAATGGGGGTTGGTACATAGCAGGTCACTTTACGAAGATTGGACCTTTTGAACGAAATCATATCGCACACATCAATCGTTTTGGTATTCCTTCCAATCGATTTGAAAATATGGGTTTTAATTATGGTGTAGAATCAATTGAAAAGGTTGGAGATACGCTTTATGCTGGAGGTAATTTTGACACCTATGGAAAAATTAAACGAAGAGCGGGTTTTATAGACATCAACACTGGTACAGTGGATTTCAATTTTCCAGAAGTAGATGGTCAAGTTTTAAGCACAATAGCTGATGGGAAAAAGGGTTGGTTTCTTGGTGGGAGATTCACTAAAGTTGGAAATAAATACAGAACCAATTTCGCTCATATCGATTCAAATGGAATCGTATCTCCATTGAAAATTAAAGTAAACAACTCCATCCAATGCATGGAAATCAAAGACTCCATTTTATATCTCGGAGGAGCATTTACAAAAGTAGAAGGTCAAGTAAGAAATCACTTGGCAGCTTATAATCTGAATCTTAAATCCATAGTCAATTGGAAACCAAATTTAGATAATACAGTACTTAGTTTAAAAGTTGGGGACAGTGCTATTTATGTGGGCGGTTATTTCGATTACGTTAATGGAAATTATCAGGCTCATTTTGCTGCCATAAATCGATTTACAGATAGTTTAACTTCCTTCAGACCAGCTGTCTCTAATCAGGTTTATTCATTAGCTTTAAAAGACTCGCTAATTTTTATTGGAGGAAATTTTTTATATAGTGAAGGGACTTCTCGAAGAGGCGCTGCTTGTTATAACATTAATACTGGCTCATTAACCAATTGGGCCCCAAATGTAAAACTGGGAAATAGCCCTGGCTATGTTCGCGGAATTTCAATTTACAATAACTCCGTTTTTCTAGGAGGGCGATTTGACTCTATTGCCGGATTTGATCGACCAGACTTAGTTGAAGTTGATATTCATACTGGAATACCAACAAGTTGGAAACCAGATCCTCAAAACTATATCAATAGTATAGCAATTTATAATGATCATTTATACGTGGCTGGTGACTTTTATCGAATTGCCAATCAAGATAGGAATGATTTGGCTTCATTTGATTTAACGAATGGAAACACACTTACAAATTGGAATCCAAGTGTTGATCGAAATGTATTCTATTTGGCTGTAACTAACCAAACGGTTTTTGTAGCTGGCTCAAATCTGATAGTTGGAGGTGCAAAACGCAAAGGTTTAGTGGGTATAGACTTAAATACCTTTCAAGCTACTTCTTGGAACCCTCAAGTAAGGGGCTTTATTTTTGATATGGAAGCCGTTAATGGCAATTTGTACATTGGTGGTTCATTTAATCAAGTAGGTAACTTTACCAGAAACTATTTAGCTGCGATTAGTTTAACAACAGGAATTCCAACATCTTGGAATCCAAATCCAAGCAATAGTGTTTACGATTTACAAGTTGATGGAAATCGTTTATTTGTAGCCGGTTCCTTTCAAACCATCGCAGGATCATCAAGAGCCAATCTTGTTTCTTTTAATTTGAACAATCACAATCTTCAAAATTGGAACTCCCAAGTTTCTGGTCCTGTTTCTGCGATTGAAATTAAAGGAGACACTTTATTTCTAGGTGGAAGTTTTTCTTCAGTTCAAAGTCAAAGTCGAAACTTAATAGCTGCCATTCACAAAAGTACTTCTCAACTATTTAGCTGGAGTCCTAACGTCAGTGGAAATCGAGTGTTAACACTAGAGTTATATGATGATAAAATCTACTTTGGAGGTGACTTTAGCCAAGTAGATGGTTTAGAAAGAAATTCGGTTGCTGCATATAAAACCAATTCAAATCAACTTACCAACTGGAATCCTGATGCAAACGACTATGTATTTTGTATAAACCATTTTAACGATCAAATGTATGTTGGTGGTCAATTTGTTTCCATAGGTAGACGGTCGAAGAGAAGCATTGCTGCCATTGACATGGTAAGCCGTAAACTAACCAATTGGGATCCTCAAATTAACGGAAGAGTTTATGCCCTTGCTTTAAGTGATAGTTTACTCTATGTTGGTGGTTCTTTTTATAATATAAATGGTGTTCAAAATAGAGGTCTAGCAGCCATAGGCTTAAATTCAGATACCGTTTTTAATTGGAATCCTAACATTTTCATAAGTTTTGGAACACCTGCTGTCAATTGCCTTAAAATCTATGATTCGAAACTCTACATCGGGGGACACTACAATGACATTCATAATACCACTAGAAATAGCTTAAGCGCGGTAGATTTACGTACGCATACCATCACTTCCTTTAATCCCAACGTGACTTACGGAGTGAATGCCTTAGAAAAAAGAGGGAATGAATTAATTATTGGAGGCTCTTTTCAAAGTATTGGTGGACTTCCCATAAGATATATAGGTATAGTAAACATCAATTCAGGTTCACCAAGAATTTGGAATCGGTATAGTTCAATGTTAAGTTTTAATGTAAATGCCTTAGCACTTTATGGAAATAGCCTTTATGTAGGTGGTGACTTTACAGGAAATAACAATCATAAATATTTAATTTCATTAGACGTAAGTGTACCCACGCCTAACCCAACCAATTGGTTTCCAAAAGTTACTGGTGGTGTAAACAGTTTAATTGTAGACGACTCTACACTTTTTGTTGGAGCAGGCGCTAACAGATATTTTAATAGAGTCAGCGAAGAGCCCCACCCCCAACTTTTTTCTTACGGTCATGGGGTAACGAATGTCTTACATTTTTCTGACAGTACACTTTTCGTTGGTGGCAATTTTAGTGGACTCCCCTATCAAAGAAACAATTTCTCGGTATTCAAACGATTACCCTTTTCACAAAGTGTAGACTCCCTAGTAGCTTGTGATAGCTTACAATGGATTGATGGAAATGTATATACGCAAAGCACAACATACTCCAACTACATATATACCGACCAATTTGGCTATGACTCAATCGTTAATTTGAATTTAACCATTAATCGGGTTGACACAAGTGTTGTTCAACGGCATAATACCCTGCGAAGTTCACAAGATAGCGCCCAATATCAATGGATTAATTGTAATACCATGCAAGCAATAGCAGGTGCTACCAATCAAATCTATACAGCTACCCAAAATGGAAATTATGCATGTGCTGTAACCTATAAAAATTGTACTGATACAACAACCTGTTACAGCATTATTTCAACGGCTATTGAAGAAAATGTAGTTTCTAAACTTAAGCTATATCCAAATCCAACTTCTGAACTATTCTATTTAGAGTTTTTCAACCTTAAGGGTAATGGAGAACTTCGAATTGTAAATTCTACAGGCCAAGTGGTATACACCAAAAGTATCACCAATCAGCAAAAGATATCAATCGATACGAAACATTGGGCAAAAGGCATTTATAGCATACGTTTGAAAACTCAAAATGAATTATTGATTCGTAAAATTGTCCACAACTAAAAACTAAAACTAGAAGGAAAGGAATAAATAAACAACCTTCTAAAAAACACTTACGTCTGAAATTAAAGTTTTCTAATAATCATGGAGTTTGACTTCTTCTATATTTTCTTTTGCATTGTTTGTCCAATACTTTTCCTGTCTTTATTACTGCTCTTTTTCCGCTTTCAAAAAAAGAAAAACACGCACCAAGCAATTAAAATACTAAGTTGGAATTTGTTAATTCTGCTTTTCTTATTATCAGTCAGTTTTACCATAGGTGAAAGTTATTATCGTTTTTTTGTAGATACCACAGATTCGTTTTCACTAAATAAAACTTCGATTCGATGGAAGAAGAGACACTACCATTACAACAATAGAGACATTCGAGATAATATTAACTACTATGCAGAAATTGCTCCTAATAAAAAATCAAGAATCTGCATTTTTGGAGATTCCTTTTCAGCAGGCCATGGTATAAAAAATGTAGATGATCGCTTTTCGAATATTCTAAGAAAAATGTATCCCAAAATTGAAGTTCACAATATGGCTAAAAATGGGATAAATACCCATATGCAAGTCAAGCATTTAAAATTTTTAAGAGATAATAATTATCAAGCTGACTTATTTATTCTAGCGTATTGTTTGAATGACATCGATCAGTTTGTGCCAAATTCAAATGAGGTATATAAACAAGTGCAGCGTTTTAATTATAATTTAAATTACTTTGAGAAAAACAGCTATCTAATAAATACCTTTTCATTTAGAGCTTTTGCAAAATTAAATGAGGAGTGTCAGAATTATGGTCAATTTGTTAAAGAAGCTTACTCGAAAAATGCATGGGATGCACAGCAAATCATGCTTTCTGAATTCGTACTTGAAACAAAAAAATTCGATGCACCTTTAATGGTTGTTACGTTTCCTTTTTTACAAAAAGATTATGATGACTATGAGTTTAAAAATGTTCACCAAAAAATAAATACATTTTGGGAAAGTCAAGGAGTGCCTCATTTAGATTTACTCGATACTTATAAACCTTATATGGGGAATAATTTAACCGTAAATCAGTTTGATGCACATCCCAATGAATATGCACATCAATTGGCAGCTGAAGCAATTGATGATTTTTTGAAAAAAGTTAAGTTATAAGAAACTTCAATTCAATTATCTGATTTTATCCGCTTCTGCTTTAAAAAAATGCTGAAGACGATGTAATCCACTTCTTGGTGCAATGTTATCTTGTGCCAGTAGATTTAAAAAAAACTCAAATGGGCCGTAAGTTTTTACAGAGGTAAATCTTATCATCAAAAAAAGACTTAATCTTCTGATCCAATCTGGTAGGTGTACAATTTTAATGGGGTTCCCAAAGGCTTTTAAGGCGAGTATGGCAATTTCATGTTGTGTCAAAATATCGGGTCCTCCAACCGATAACTCCAAATCATGACTATTGATTGCGTCGACACAATGAACTGCTAAATCTTCTCCATGTATGGGATTAAGTTTAAAGTTCCCTTTGCCAAAAAGATAAACCGTTCCTTTTTCTGCCATGGCTAAAAAGTCTTTCATGTCTGAGAAAAAACCATTAGGTCTAATTACTGTGTGCTGTATTGGTGAGGCTTTCAACTCATCTACAAACATTTCTTTGGCTTCTACCAATTTTAAATGACGAAAAGAAGCGCCATTAATTACGGAGATGTAAATAAACTTCTTTACCCCAGCTCGAATAGCTTCTTTCAGCAAATTCAAATTGGCTTGATAGTCTACATCCCTGTAAGTTAAACCATCTTTTTGACGAGTAATACCCAAGGTAGAAATCACCACCTCTACTCCATCGCAAATTCCTTTTAGGTCGTTAGCTTGAGTGACTTCAGCAATTTTCATTTGATGAGCATCAATGTTTTGCTTCTTTAGTTTTTCAGCATTTCTAGCCAAGGCCACAAAATCAAGCTTTCTTTTTTGCAATTCTTTAATAATGTATCCTCCCAAATAACCGGTAGCTCCTGCAACTAATACTTTCATCTGATTTACTTTAAAATTTCTTGAATAGCTCTTTCTATCACTTCATCTTGAGTTAAATTGTTAAAATCAAAAAAGGAAAGAATGTCTGGAGGCACTCCATTTTCATAAGAAGCATTCATGTTTAAGGTTAAAGCTTGACTTATGGAAAAACGGTAACGCCAACCGTTGGGCAATTGTCCTCCATTTGGCATTCCTAAACCACCTCCGGTTGTATCTCCAATTTGTACGATATTCGGAATGGCTTTTGCCGCCAATGCGGTAAAAGAACTTGCGCTGTAACTCCCTCGATCGGTTAACAACATTATGGGCTTGGTATACCGAATACCATCATAGGGTTCAACATAGACTGCCGTTGGACTTGTAAAATCATTTCTACCTTTTCCATTCTTAATTCGAGCATAATAAACCAAGGTTTTATGATCGATAAAGCGCTCTAGTAATTCAAAAATATCTTCTCCATCGCCGCCAGGGTTTTCTCGAATATCAAAGATTAAACCTCGTGTATTTTTATAGCGATCCAAAACAAAGTCAACATACTTTTCTTCTACATAGCCAGAAAAAGCTTGAAAACGGATGTAGCCTATTTGATTGTTTTCGATAAAGTCATGCTGAAAGGGGCCGCTTGTATAGTAGTCAGATGGTAAATAATGATCTATGATGGTACGCCATTCAAAATTGTTTGGCCCTTGTTGTTCTACCCCAAAGGAAGAGGTATTGAAATGCGAAATTAAATTGGTATGTCCATCTTGCAGCTCGGTCAACATGTTTCCCATTACCTCAAAAAGTGCTTCGTCTGATGTCTGCGAATTAAGTTGACTTCTATATTTTAAACGGGAAGCATTCCAATCGATTCCTTTTACCTCAAAAAAAGCATATTTATCATTGACTTGATTCCACAAATAATCAAAATTCACCAGTGGATCATCAGAGGCCATTTCTTCTTCAAACAATGCACTTTCACAACCCACAAAAAAGGGCAAGAATAGAATTAATAAAATCTTTTTCATCTTATTTTGTATTAAATAGTAAGGCAATTTTTAGAGCATATTGAGCCACTTCAAGCGACTCTACATCCCCTTTGGTTTTATAAATATCAGTGACATAAGAAATGCGAACGGCATTCCTGTTTTCTAAGTAAATGGTATAATCGAGGGAAGAAGCAATTCGAAAACCAGAAAAGAAATTGAATTGATAATCTTTAAAAGGATTGTCTTCATTTACTAAGGCATAGTCGCCAATGTAACTAAAACTGTTTCGGTAGCTACTATTTAGCAAACCTGTTTTTAATGCATAGCTTAAGTAGCGTTTACGGGGCTTCAAATGGTAGTTTACAAATAAAAACTTCTTCTGTTTGGTTGTTTTCCGACTAACATCTTTCCCGACTTGTGCAACGGCAAAAATGTTGGCTATCATTTCTGTACCTAATGCTGCGTTAAACAAATCATGATTCCCTCTCAGATTTCCTACAACATTTACCTCTCCCCCTACTTTTACATTCCATTTGGAATTTGAAATTGCCTGTAAGTGATACAGTCTCCCATAAGAAAGACTCAGCGATTGAAACGAGCTTTGACTATCGTCTTTTCCTGTTCCACTAGAAAGGCCACCGCCATGATAAGTGAAGCGTAAAGCAGACTCCCTTAATGAATCAAATGCCAAACGCCCAATGGTGGCTCTAACACTTGGACCTTGGTAAAATAAAGGAGAGGTGGCAAAATCTCTCATCTTTGTACTACCTATGCCTGTAGCTAGCTCCAAATAAGTAGGTCTACTCTTCTCAAAGGTAGAATCGATTTGCGCGAAAATAAGATATGGAACAAGGAATAAAAGAAGAAAAATGAATTGGTATTTCATGCTCTATGTTTTAAAATGATAGAGCAAAATTGCCGCAAGAACTCAGAGGGGTCGTCCTGAAAAATAATTCAGGACATTTTTAAGGCTATTGATTTGACTTAACCCATTGCTTAGGCGTTTGACCAGTTAGTTTTTTAAACGAATCATTAAAAACAGATTTGGAGTTGAATCCACTTTCATAGGCCAAGGCAAGAAGTGTTAACTTCTCTCCTTTTTCAGACAAAGCCATTTCTTGAAATGCTTCGATGCGATAAGCATTGACGTATTCATTGAAGTTCTTTCCTATTTTTTCGTTTAACAACCAAGAAAGTTTATTGGGATGAAGTTTAATCAAAGACGCTAGTTCTTTTAAGTTTAACTCACTGTCCATGTATTTTCCCTGCTCCATTAAATGATCAAGTGCTTTGATGTAATTATTCACTTTAGCTTCATCAATAATTACTTTAGTCTCCACTTTTGGTTTAGATAAATCGACCTTTAAACTTCTTGAAGGGAAGTATTTATTAATTAGCTGTTGAAAAGCAGACTTATTTCTTAATGAATGGAAAAAAGGTTCATTTTTAAAATTGATAACCAATCCAAACTGCTGTTGACAAAACATTTCTAATTGTGTAATTGCCTCTTCTTCATCTATTAAAGTTAATAGGTAAAGATCCCATGCAAACAACGGACTTGGTTTAGTATTACTATAACTATTAATTAATTCAAGAGCTTCCATGCTATTGATAAGCTCGTTATTTAAGACCGAAGCTATCGTTTTAACTATTTGATAAAGTTGTGGTTGATGCCGAAAATTACTCTCCGAGAGTTCATTAAATCGACCTAAGTGGATGTAACAAGCTATTTTGAGATGAATAGATAAGGCAAATGAACTATCTAAACTTAATGATTGCTTTAGAAAAGTCAAAGCGTCCTCGAATTCTCCTTGCAAATAATAAATGTTGGCTTTGGTGTAGAAATGATTAGGAGAAAGTGGGTCTGACTTTAAACTTATATCAATGGCTTGCTTTGCAGACTCAAAGTCCCCCAAGGCAGTATATATTTCTGCCAGACATTCATTAATTTCTGGTTCTTCAGGTTTAATTGTAAGTGCTTGCTTAATGTGTTGTAGAGCCTGTTGGTAATCCCAAAGTCCCCAAAAAGAGTGAGTGGCCATGCAGTGGTATGCATAAGCAGAATTAGTGCTCAGAGCATAACCCTTATCGAAATTGGTTTGTGCCATTTGAAAAGCCTTTGCCCGATCCATATATCCCCACGAGCCTAGAAGGCCATAACAAAGACCTGCTCCGAAATAGGCTAAGTTATAATTGCGGTCTTTTGATAAGCTCTCTTCAAAATATTGTGCCCCTCGAGCAATGTCCTCCAAATTCCATTTTTTTTGATAAAAACAGCCTTTCAAATACAGTTCATATGCTTCTATACTAGCTGTGGAAGGTCTAACCAAGTGTTCTTGGATATTTAAATGACCAAAATTTTCTCTGATTTTATCAGCAATCAATAAACTAATCTCATCTTGTAATTGAAAGACATCAGATAGGGTTCGATCAAAATTATCAGACCAAAGGTGAAAACCATTATCAGTACGAATCAACTGAGCCGTAATCCGAATCCGATTTCCTGATTTTCTAATACTACCTTCTAATACAGTGCTAACACCAAGTTGATTTCCAATGACTCTAACATCCTTTTTATTGCCTTTAAAAACAAAAGAAGATGTTCTTGCAGTTACTTTTAAGCCGACTATCTTACTTAAAGCATTTATGATTTCTTCGGTCATTCCATCTGCAAAATACTCGTTCTCTTGATCAGAACTAATGTTCTCAAAAGGCAATACAGCTATGGATTTCTGATTGATCACTAATTTTTATTGAGGTTTTAAAAGTAAATAAACAGATAGAAAAACCAATCCTTCTAACCAAAAAGAGTAAAACGTCCTAAATTATGATTTCGGTCGCAAGGCCATAGTTCAGCAATCACCTTTGCCGAAAAAAATCATGCAAAAATTTATATTTCTCATTGGCATCATGTTAGTTAGTTTTATACTAAATGCACAAGAAAGTGCTCAAAAGGCAATTCGTAATCACTTTGAAAACATGCTGTTGAAAGAAGATATCCATAATGGGTTTCTACAAATAAAAAGCGCGGATGGTGAGTTAAACTTCAAGCTTGTAAGTGGGAATTTTCAAGATGGTAGAGTTGTACGCGAATCAAATCCTTTTCATGCGGCAAGTGTGGGCAAAATGTTTACCGCAAGCATTATTATGAAATTGGTAGAAACTAAAGAAATTCGATTTGAAGATCCCATTTCTAAACATCTAAGTCCTGAAATTGTAAATGGTTTGCACCTATTTGAGGGAAAAGATTATTCCAATAAGATTACCATAAAACAACTTTTGCAGCATACTTCGGGCTTAGCTGATTACATTATGGACGAGCCCGAAGATGGCCGACCGAATATTATTACTCAAATGTTTGAGAAACCAAGTAAAGTGTGGAAAATTGAAGAGCTCATCACTTTTAGTAAAACACATTTAAGTCCTCACTTTATACCTGGTAATGGATACCATTATAGTGACACCGACTATTTATTACTAGGACTAATCATTGAGGAGAAATACAAAAAAGCATTAGATGAAGTTTTTAAAGAAGAGCTTTTCATCCCTTTAAAAATGAATCATACAGCTATGTTTATGCGTTCAGAACCTATTAAAGAAAACGATCAATTGGCCGAGTTTTATATAAACAACAATGACATCAGTCAATATAAAAGTTTAAGTATAGATTGGGCTGGAGGCGGCACAGTCAGTACAACAGAAGATCTTATTCGATTTCACGAAGCGCTTCTTTCAGGGAAAATTATTGAAGCTAGCACACTAGCAAGTATGCAGCAATGGGTTCATGAAAGTCAGGCAACTTATTACGGATTAGGTTTACGAAAAATTCAAATCAATGAGTTTTCCGAGCAATTACCTAATCTAACGCTAATTGGTCACAATGGTATCAATGCTTCTTTTTTATTTTATTGCCCAGAATTAGACCTTTACATTGCCGGAACTTTTAACCAAACCAATCAAGTTAAAGAAAGCATGCTGTTTATGATAAACTGTTTGACTGAAATACTTGCAAACAAACAGTAACAGCTCAATTATCTCAAAAAAGTTAGTTTAAAAAACGAGATAATAAATTGCTTTCATATCAGGTTAATTGGGCATGAGGTATGGTAAAAACTTGATGGATTTGGGTATATCTTGTTAGGGTAAATGATTAATTTTAAAGTATAAATCATTTTTTATGAATCACGAAGAACGGCTCTATTTTGGACTAGGAATTATTGCTTATGCAGTTGCGAAAGCCGATGGGAAAATCAATCATGAAGAAAAAGAAAAATTACATGAAGTTGTAAAAAAAGAAACACCTTGTTACCACTTTGAGTTAGACTTAACAGAAATCACTTTTCTAGTACTTGAAAAATATGATGGATATACTCAGGAAGATTTATTCAATTTAGGAATCAAAGAAATGGAACTTGGCAAAGATTTTTTGACCGATGACATGCGTACTGATTTTCCTGCCTTACTGGAGAAAGTCGCTCGTGCCTTCCACCCTATTACTGCCGAAGAGAATAAATTGATTAGAGACTTTCACGCATACTTAAATTCATAGATTTTTAGGCTTACTTGCACGCTATTTTTATCAACAAAACACTTTTGAGTAGTTAACTTTACTTTAATATAGTTCAGCCTTAATTCTAGCTACTTTTACTTTTGTAAGTACCCCATTTAGGAAAGAAGGGAGTTGAAATATAAAGGAGATTATTGGTATGACGGAATTTTGGGAAAGAAATTTTATTGAGAAAAAAGCAATGTGGGGTAATGAAGCTGTTCTAGCTTCGTTTAAAGCTCTTGAAATATTTAAAGCAGAGACTGCACGTAACATTTTGATTCCAGGATTTGGCTATGGAAGGAACGCCATTCCATTTATTAATGCTGGTATGGAAATTACTGGAATTGAAATTTCAGAAACGGCCTTAAGAATTGCCAATGAAAAAATAGCTGATAAAGTACAATTGTTTCATTCTTCAGTCAGTAAAATGCCATTAAACAATCAAGTCTACGATGGTATTTTTTGCTTTTCATTATTACACTTATTGTACCCAATTGAAAGAAAACAGTTTATCAATGCTTGTTATTCACAATTGAATACGCATGGCAGCTTGATTATGGTGACACTCTCTAACAATGACAAATCTTTTGGCCAAGGAGAATGTATCGGAGAGAATTGGTATCATAGCCCTCATGGCTTAAATCTTTTTTATTATTCCAAAGAAAAGATAGAACAAGACTTTTCTGACTTTTATTTAAAAACTTGCTACGAATATGAAGAGTCTAATGGTCAGACATTTTGGTTTATTCATGCAAAAAAAAAGTAGCACCAAGTCTAAAACCAAACTTGTTTAATTTTAAGAAGATTAATCTATTAGTCCTTTGTATAATCTATAAAAAGCCACTACTTTCAGTAAATTTGGACCATTCAAATTTCATGTATGAGTTCATCAAAATCGCATCCTCAATTTAAAGCCCAAATTGAAAAAGCAACGCGTTTTCAATTGCGTAAACCAACTCCCAATAAAACCAATTGGGACACCTTTTACAAGCTTTCTTCCAATGAAAATTTATTGGGAGCATCACCCAAAGCAGTAGAGGCCATTAAGCAAGCCATTGAAGGGGTTTATGAATATGATCACTATGATGATTTGCAGTTTCAAGAAGTATTGTCAAACTTTTATAAGCAAGAACTAAAACCTGGTCAATTTATAACGGCAAATAGCGGTGTAGAGGTTTTAGAAATCATTTGCCGGGGACTAGTGAGTGTGGGTTCCGAATGCATCATTAGTTCTCCTACTTTTTCACCCTACAAAAACATTATTGAATTGGAAGGTGGGGTTGTCATTGACGTGCCTTTAAGTACTCCAGATTACCAATTGGATATTGAGGGAATTTTGAATGTGGTAACAGAACATACTTCTTTGGTTTTTATTACTAATCCAAATAATCCTACAGGTACTTATGTGGAAAAGGAAAAGATGGATTATTTGCTTAATGAATTACCCGATCATGTGATTGTGGTTTATGATGAAGTGTATTTTCATTTTGTTGATGCTGAAGATTTTCCATATGCCATCGATTACGTAAAAGCAGGAAAGCCGGTAATTGGATTGCATACTTTTTCTAAGATTTATGGTTTGGCTGGCTTACGAGTAGGATATGGTTTTACCACTCCTGAAATTGGTGAATATTTGAATAAAATCTTTCGTCCTTTTAGAATTGGCACCTTGCCCATTATAGCTGCTTTTGCTGCCTTAGAAGATACTGAACATGTGAAAAATTCGCAGCAAATGGTTTGGGATGGTAAAAAATGGTTCTACCAAAAGTTTGACGAATTAGGAATTGAATTCCTTCCAACTCAAGGCAATTTTATCATGTTTAAATCACCTATTCCTTCGCTTGAATTAACAATGAAAATGTTAGATGAAGGCGTAATGGTAAGACCAGGTGATAATTTTGGGGCTCCTGGATATATTCGTTTAACTATTGGAACCCAAGCAGCTAATGAGCGTTTTATGGAAGTCTTTAACAGCTTTATATAGGAACTTCATAAACTTTAAAGACTTTCAAAGGTTAACCATTAATGAAAGTTTTCATTGTTGTTTCTCTTTTTAGCTATTTAGGATTTATGGCCAATACACATATATTATACGATTTTACCCATGAAAGCCATGCAGATTGGAAAATCGTAAATGACGGAGTAATGGGAGGTTTGTCAAATGGAACGTTTTCAGTGGACGAAAATGGTTATGGCATTTTTAGTGGAAAAGTGTCTTTAGCCAATAATGGTGGTTTCACTTCTATTCGGCATGCGGTTGACTATGATTTGTCTAAAAGTGACCACAAAATAGTGCTGAAATTAAAAGGCGATGGAAAGAGATATCAATTTCGGATTAAACAAAATATTCAAGATCGCCATTCCTATATTCAATATTTTCAGACCAATAATAGTTGGCAAGAAATTGAACTTGATTTAAATGACTTTTATGCCTCTTGGCGAGGACAAAAACTTGAGCTTCCAAATTTTGAAGCACAAACAATAGAAGAATGTAGCTTTTTGATTGCCAACAATAAAGAAGAAGACTTTTGCCTAATTCTTGACTATATAGCTATCAAGTAAACTACTCCCCTTCTTCTAATTGAAAGATTTCTTCGACTTTGCATTCAAAGATTTGAGCCATTTTTAAGGCCAAAAGTGCAGATGGTACATATTTACCTAATTCAATGGCGTTTATTGTTTGACGACTGACTCCTGTCAGTTCAGCTAATTTAGCTTGAGTCAAATCCTTCTTAGCGCGCTCTACTTTTATGCTATTCTTCATCGAGAATCATTTTGCGCTGATTGCGAATTTTCATCGCGAAAATAAAACTAAACAGCAATAAGAAACTAAATAATTGAGAGATCATTACATAAAGAAATAAACCGTCGAAAATTAACCAGTTAAAGATTAAAAGGATGATTCCATTGTACACCAAAGCCTGACTCATAGATTCTAAGCGCAGTTGATTGCTAAATTCATCTTCTTCTTTCACCTTGGCAAAAGCGATTAAATAGGTTCCCAATAACATGGCGGTTAACATGAGCTCATTGCTAATATCGTTTTTTACCCAACTGTACCATTGAAAGTTTGGTTCGTTTGGATTGGACTCAAACAAAGCAAAAACTTTCATAACAAATCGACCTTCTTTAGCATTTCCAAAAAGACTCCAAGTACTTTCCGCAAATACGACTTCTGGGTCTGCAATAAAAAGACTGATGCAAGGAATTACAAATACCAATCCTAAAATCCGGCACCATCGGGGTAATAATTTCAACTTATTCATGACATGTATTTTTTACCAAATGTAAATTATATTTTACATTTTATCAAAATTAGCATACAAAAGAATCCCTTTAAGCAAAGCTCAAAGGGATTCTTATTTCTCTGTATCTTTAGTAATTACTAGAAGTCCAACAATTCTTGAATCTTAGCTTTTACCTTTTCTGCATTAGGAATCATAGTCTGCTCTAAAACTGAATTTAACGGGATAGCAGGTAAGCTCTCTGAGCCCAAGACTTTTACCGGTGCATCCAAAGAGGTAAAACACGCTTCTTGAATTAATCCGGCTAAGTTTCTAGCAAATGAATTCTCCAAACAATCCTCGGTCAAAACCAAACAACGGTTATTCTTTCTAACTGAATTGAAAATGGTCTCCTTATCAAGCGGATTCAAAGTTCTTAAATCCACAATTTCTGCTTTCTCTCCAAATTCCTTAGCTGCATTTAAAGCCCAATGAACGCCCATACCATAAGTAATAATCGTAAGCGCTTGCCCTTCCTCAACACATGCTTGAGAAGACTCTTGCACCAATCTAGCTTTACCTAATGGTAAAATATAATCCTCTGCAGGTTCAACGGTTTTAGCAGCTAATGTTCCTGGCACTTTTGACCAATACAATCCTTTGTGTTCAAAAATCACCACCGGATTGGGATCGTGATATGCCGCCTTTAAAATTCCTTTTAAGTCCGCTCCGCTACTTGGATAAGCGACTTTAATGCCTTTGATGTTGGCTATCATGGTTTCTACCGAAGAAGAATGATATGCCCCACCACTACCGTAAGCTCCAATGGGCACTCTTAAAATCATGTCCGCCGTATATTTTCCGTTAGTCAAGTAATGAGCGCGACTTAATTCAGTAAACAATTGATTCATACCCGGAAAAATGTAGTCTGCAAATTGCACTTCCACAATGGGTTTTAAGCCCACTGCCGCCATTCCTACTGTAGAACCTACAATAAAGGCTTCTTGTATCGGGGTGTTGAATACTCTTTCGTCTCCAAACTTTTGGGCTAAAGTTGCTGCTTCACGAAAAACGCCACCTAAACGTCCGCCAACATCTTGACCATAGAGCAGACATTTGTCGTTGTTTTTCATCAGTTCTTCAACCGCATGCAGGGCGCAGTCTACCATTACCACTTCTTCTCCCCCTTCAGGACTTCTCTCCCCTACTTCCTCTGTAATTTCTGTTGGCGCATAATCATGGGTATACAAATCTTCTGGAGAAGGGTCTTCGGCCTTTAATGCTTTCTCATAATCCGCTTCAACTTCTTTGCGAACGGCCTTCTCTATTTTTTGTAGATCTGAATCACTAAAGCCATTATCCTTCATCAATTTGATCATTTTCGGATATGGATCTCTTAACTTTTGTTCGTCTAAATCATCTCGGTACCACTCCATTCTTACACCTGAAGTGTGGTGATTCAACAAAGGCACTTTTGCATGAATCAAATACGGACGACGTTCCTCACGAATAACATTAATGGCTTTCTCAACCGCTTGATAAGCTTCTTGAAAGTCGCTACCATCAATACTTACTGCTTCAATTCCATGAAATCCTTGAATGTATTCATAAGCGTTTTGTGCTCTGGTTTCTTTGGCATTAGCCGAAATATCCCATTCATTATCTTGAATTAAATACAGAATAGGTAATTGCTTCAAAGCTGCCATTTGAAAGGCTTCTGCCACTTCTCCTTCCGTTACCGAGGCATCACCCAAAGAACAAACTGTTAAGGGTTTGTTACCATCGTCAACTTTCATTAATTCCTTATACTGCATACCCATAGCCGCTCCAGTTGCCGGAATGGCTTGCATGCCAGTAGCCGAAGACTGATGAGGAATTTTGGGTTTGTCATCATCTTTTAAAGAAGGATGCGAATAATAGGTTCTTCCTCCTGAAAATGGATCGTCCTTCTTGGCCATTAATTGCAACATCAAATCGTATGGTTTCATGCCAATGCCCAATAAAATGGAATCATCCCGATAATAGGGATAAGCATAATCATACGGTTTTAATTGCATTGCTGTAGCCAATTGAATAGCTTCATGCCCGCGCGAAGTGGCATGCACGTATTTAGATACAACTTTAAAATTCTCTTCATACACTTCCGTCATGGTTTTGGCCGTGGCCATGAGGGTGAAGGCTTTCTTTAATGTTGTTTTATTAATTTTTTTCATCGTATTTCTTTTATTTGGATAAAGGATGAAAGATTAAGGATCAAAGTGATTAGACCCAAATTCCTTCATCTTTTAACTTTTGTCCTTAATCCCTTAGCTTTTTTATCCATTTTTTATAGAAGTAGTAATTAACGATCCAATCATTTTTGAAACGCTAGTAGCTAATTCTTGAATTTCATTTTTTTCAGATTCAATTATCATTTCCTGATCCATAGCAAGATGCAGCATTGACCTAACTTCTCCGCAAGAACCTTTTGCGACATATAGAAAGTAGATCCATTCTTTATTGCTTTTTCTTTCAAATCCTTCTGCTATATTGTTTGATACAGACAAAGCTGCTCTCAGAATTTGATCTCTAAAGAAAAACTGTTTTGAGTCTCCGAAAGATTTGGATGCAAGATTATAAAGCTCTCGGGCTGATTGCCAAACTCTCAAATCCTCAAATTGTTGATAAGTGCTCATATAAACTCTCTTTATCCTTTATCCTTTATCCTTCGTCTTTTATCTTTAGTCCTTTATCCAACTTCCCGATTCTCATCAAAAGCTTCCAAATGGTCCATAATTCTCGCTAAAAACGAACCCCCTAAATTTCCATCTACTACTCTATGGTCAAAGGATAAGGATAAGTACATCATGTGTCGAATAGCAATCATATCACCATGATCAGTTTCCACTACTGCCGGTTTTTTACGAATGGCTCCTGTAGCTAAAATGGCAACCTCTGGTTGATTGATAATAGGCGTTCCCATCACATTTCTAAACGTACCAACATTGCTTATGGTAAAAGTTGAACCTTTAATTTCGTCAGCAGCGAGTTTGTTTGTTCTGGCTTTCTCCACCAATTCGTTAACTGAAGAAGTTAAGCCCAATAAGTTTTTCTTATCCGCATCTTTAATTACCGGCACAATCAGATTGCCTGTCGGCAAGGCAGCCGCCAAGCCAATGTTTATGTCTTTTTTAGCAATTATCTTTTTCCCATCTACCGAAACATTAATCAATGGATATTCTTGAATGGCTTTTACTACCGCTTCTACAAAAATTGGTGTAAAGGTGATTTTTTCACCATACTTCGCTTGAAACTCTTCTTTTACCTTATTTCTCCAGTTTACAATCTTGGTCACATCTACTTCAACATAAGCCGTAACGTGTGGCGAAGTTTGTTTGGAATAAACCATATGATCAGCAATCATACCACGCATACGATCCATTTCTAAAACCTCATAACGACCTTCATAAACGCCTGCTGCTGCTGCCGCTTGATTGGCTTGTTGAGATGAGGCTACTTTTATATTGGTAGCATTTGGTTTAGGTGATGATAAATATGCGACTAAATCTTTTTTTAGCACTCTTCCATTGGCTCCGCTACCTTTAATTTGAGCAAGCGCTTGCATGCTAACCCCTTCTTTTTCGGCCATGCTTCTAACTAAAGGCGAATAAAATCTTCCCGCTTCATCGTGGCGACCAATGCTACTGCCATGAGCATTTGTATCTTGTTTACCATTATTCGAAACACTTTGAGATTTGGGAGTCTCTTCTACTTTAGAAACCTCTGTTTTCTCAGAAGAAGAAGTATCTGCTTCTGTATCAATCAGCGCAATGACTTCCCCAATAGCAACTACCTCATTTTCTTGATATTTCAATTCGGTTAAAACTCCACTCTCTGGAGCTGCAATTTCAGAGTCTACTTTATCAGTAGCTACCTCTAAAATCACTTCATCCTTTTCTACGCGTTCTCCACTCTTTTTTAACCAATTAAGAAGGGTTGCTTCCTTTATACTTTCGCCAAGTTTTGGCAATTTAACTTCAATACTTGCCATGCATTACCATTTAGAAGATTTACAAAGCGAAAATAATCATTACATCACCTTTAATCTAGCATTATTTATTTTTACAGAATTATATTCTATATTTAAGGTGTATTTTCGAACTTTCATAGAATTTCATTCTACTTGCAAGTTTTAAACCGAATATTATTCTGAAAACATGAAAAAAATAGATGACATAGACGCTAAGCTGTTGAGTTTGCTACAACAAGATGGACGGCAGACGATTAAAGAATTAGCTGCTCAATTAGAAATGTCGACAACACCCATTTTTGAACGCATTAAAAAATTAGAAAAGGCAGGCATTATCGATCACTATGCGGCGGTATTAAATCCGGATAAATTGGGTAAAAAGCTTTATGCTTTTGCACACATTTCATTAAAAGATCATTCCAAAAAACTGGTGAACGAATTCACCCAACAAATTATTGAAGTACCTCAAGTAATGGAATGCCATTATGTGACAGGTGATTCGGATTTTATCCTCAAAATACTTTTAGATGATATGGAAAAGTATAGGGAGTTTGTAATGAACAGCCTATTTGAAATGAGCAACATTGCTAAGGTAGAAACCTTTCTGTCATTATCCGTTTCTAAACAAAGTAATGTGATTGTGCTCGATTAATTATTGCTTCACAATTTTCTTAAACACCTTCTCTCCTTCTTTATTAGAAATCTCAATAAAATAAACTCCAGAAGGGCTATCTAATTCTAATAGGTAACTACTTTTATTCTTAAGACTTATACTTTCTAATAATTTCCCTTGAAAATTTCTAACATTTATTTCTAGCTGTTCACTTTGAGCAAGTTTTACATTTACCAAGCCGTTTGTTGGATTTGGAAAAATGCTCAATCTTTCATTTAATGGTTCACCATCAATTATTGACGTTATTGTTCCGCAAGGGTTATTGGGATCTGGTAATACCGTTATTTCAATTACTTCATATCTCACAGCAGGTGTTGGACAATGATCGTCTTGAGCTTTAACTACAAAATAGTGTGTCTTGGCTTCTTCATTGGAACCTAAATCGGAACAATTTGGTTGCCATCTTAAAATTCCATTAATACTTCTTTGATTCACAAACTCATAAGTCTGAAATAGACTATCATAAACTTTGTTATTAGTTGAAACAATGTATGCACAATTTGTATCTGTATTAAGATAGCAATCTCCATTGTACGAATAGTCTTTCGTTATTTGATCGCTTATAATTTGCAAGCTTACTTCTTGACCAACTCCTGCACTCAAATTTGTGTCAATGGCTTGCACCCGTGCACTAATTAAGTTTCCAACTATTACTGAATCTTTAAAAGATGGTGAACCATTTTTAAGGAAAGGTGGCGTAATAGAAGGGACTTGGTTTACAGTTTGATTAGGCAAAGTAGGACAGTCAAAGAGATAAACTGGCATCTCTCGACGAACAATTGCATTCCCCTGACCGTTTCTATATGATTTTACTTCAACAACTATAAAATAACTTCCTAAGCCTTGACCAACTCCATTATTTACTTTAAAACTTAAAATGCCAGTTAAAGGATCAATTGATGATGCTATGTTTGAAGAGTCAAAACTACTATTTGGTGTTGGGCTTTGCCAACTATAACCGTTTGCGTAAGAAAGGCTTACCGGGTTTGAAGGAGGGTTATTGTAAGTGGGAGCTAATTGATATACCAAACTATCTCCATCAATATCAATAGCTGAATAGCTATTTTTAACATATAATCCCCTACAAAAAGTATAGCTAGGATTCTCTGAAAATTTAGGAGAGTTATCTATGCAAGGCCCATAGTTTGAAATAGAAGGAAACATTATAGCTTGTAACATTGGAGAACCTGATGTTATCAAATTATTTCTTGTTTGCGGTCTGCAACAAGGTCCGGTCCATGCTATTTTTAGCCCATTCTGACTAGTTAAACCTTGAAAGTAAACTGGATAAGACTTATAATAGTATGCCTGAAGAACACCAAAGTCTCCATTTGCACAGGAATAATTCGTGTTTGAGGATGTGGAATTACAATTTTGTTCTAAGTAACCTGAGTTTGTACTTAAACCCTTTGTAGAATCTAAATGTAAATGAATACTTGATATCGTATTGTTATTAACATCTTTTGGTAATGGATTTCCAATTAATTGTAAATTTTGACTACCATAATAAAGAGGGGCACCGCTACAATCTCTATATAATACCATTTTAAATATATACCTTCCAAGCGAATCGCATTCCCATGTTATCTCTCCGCCTGCAGTATGTACAGCTTTAAGGTTTGTGCTTAAAAAGAATAAACAAGAAATAAAAACAAGTAGTCGTTTCATAATACTGATTATTGTGGTTCAGTACATAAACGAAAGAAATTCAAAAGGTTGCCTAAGGATTTACTTCTTTTTTATCTCTTCCCAAATCTGGTATAGGCTTTCTTGACTTGGTCGATCTTTTGGCAACTCTGTCAAAGCCTCGGTGGGCTCCCATTCGGCTTGCATATCGGCAGGCAATTGCTGATAAAGCTGCGTGCCTTTGGTTTTCCAAGCAATCATTTTGTCGCTAACCTCTTTTATTTTTTTGGCAGGGTTACCTACAATCAAAGAGCGTTTTTCAAACACATCTTTTGCTTTTATAAAACTTAATGCACCAACAATACTTTCGTCGCCAATTACAGCTTCATCCATCACTACAGCATTCATTCCCACCAAAACATTTTTACCAATGTGTGCCCCATGAATAATAGCACCATGCCCAATATGCGCTCCTTCTTGCAAGCGAATGGTTATTCCCGGAAACATGTGAACGGTACAATTTTCTTGCACATTACAGCCGTCTTCAATCACAATACCTCCCCAATCACCACGAATGGCCGCTCCGGGTCCAATGTAAACCTCTTTGCCAATGATAACATTTCCCGTTACAGCCGCTTGCGGATGAACAAATGAAGAGGGGTGAACAACTGGGGTAAAACCTTTGAATTTGTAAATCATTGTAATCTGTTAATGACTAATTACTAATCTGTTAATCTAATTTGATAAAGACTAATCTTATAATTGAATAGTTTAAAGTCTTTTGTTCTTAATAGTTCTTTGTATAGAAGTAATGATCCGTAAAAGTTCTTCTACTTTTTCAATCAAGTCATTTGCCTGCTCTACTTCTAACCATTCAGAATCTCTCAACAATCTGAGCCAAAAGTGAGATTCTCGGGCTTCTTTGTAAGAAATAGTTATTTTATGAAAGAAATCTTTTTCCGATTGACCACCTATTGCTTCTTCCACTTTAGCTCCAATTGATGTACCCGACCGAAGTAATTGTTTTGAAAGTGTGTATTCATTATCTTCTTTTTGAAGCTTACGACAGATTTTTACAATTTCTAAAGCAAAAGCATAGCTCTTATCCCGTAATGGATTTTCCTTCTCTTTATACATATCAGCTTGATCTCATTAGTAATTAGTCATTCTCAGATTCGTAATTCGTAATTAAAGCTAAGCGTAGCGTGCCAGTATCTCCTTCGTATAGGTACTCAAAACCATTCTTCCACTTTGTTCTGCACGACTTTCTAATAAACTGTCCCAATCTTCACAACCTTCCCAAAACACCTTTTTTAATGCAGCTTGTGCTTCAGGGTTTTTGCTCAATAAATAATCGGCTAATTTTTGAACAGCCGCGTCTAATTCTTCTGCACTATCATGAACTTCAGCAAACAAACCTTTGTTTTTTGCCCAATCAGCCGAATAAAATTCATCGGCATTAATTGTCATTTGGCTCATAGCAGAAACTCCAACTTTGCGTTCTACAGCGGGGCCAACCACAAATGGACCAATGCCAATATTTAACTCTGACAATTTGATGGAAGAAAACTTGGTCGCCAAACAATAATCTACAGCAGAGGCTACTCCTACTCCACCGCCAACGGCTTTCCCTTGAACCCGACCAATAATAATCTTCGGACACTTTCTGCAAGCGTTGATCACTCGTGCAAAGCCCATAAAAAACTCCTTTCCTGTTGGAAAATCTTCTATGGAAATCAGTTCATCAAAACTGGCACCAGCACAAAAAGTGCGTTCTCCTCCACTTTTTAAAACAATCACTTTCACTGTATCATCCTTACCAGCTTCGGTAATAGTTTTCGCCAATTTGGCCAAAATATCACTTGGTAGTGAATTGTGTTTAGGATGAAAAAATTCTATGGTTGCTAAGCCGTTTGAGGCTTTCTCTATGTTTACGTATGCTTCTTTCATAATTTAATGTATTAATTACCAATGACTAATTATCAATGAAGTTTTTTTTTCGATTGGTAATTAGTCATTATCAGATTAGAAATTACAACAGTCCAAACTGTTCAAAATGATGATGAAAATGCTTTCTATTTAAAAGTTCCCAATGGTCCTTATTTAAGTTTCCAAAAACCGCATTGGACGTTTCCGCTTCAGGATTTTCTTTGAAATACACTTCGTACTCATCCCAGGCTTCTAAAAAGGCTTCCTTGGCTTTCATCAAGCTTTCATGACGCAATTTTTCTGTCTCTCCTTTTTTCATGGCTGGCATACTAAAATTCTTAGGCATTGCTCGGTAGTTCCACAAAGAATCTTGGTATTTCTCCAAATGTTCTTCGGGTGTCACAATCGCTACCTTTTCTTTGCCAATAGCATTTAAAAAACCCATTTCTAAATGCTCAATCATGTGCTGTGGCGTCATGATTCCCCAATGGGCTTTGGTATCTTCCGTTAGCTTGTTTAAATAGTCTTCTACGTTAGCTCTGTTAATTTCTGCAAAAGGACTTTTCTTGGCTACCATAGTCAATACCGTAGCAATGGCTACTTTCTCGTCGTCTTGATCAAATACTTCTACAAACCATTTAACTACTCCTGAAGGAAACTGCTTTCCACGAACATCACGATCTCTTTTTTCTTGGCAAGTTAGACGAACATAAATGGAGTCGTTGTGATAAATAGGTCGCATAAAACGACAAGTATCTAAGCCATAATTGGCCGCAACTGGTCCTTTATTCGGATAAACGAATAAACCTGCCGCTGCAGAAAGAATAAAGTAACCATGAGCAGCACGTTTCTCAAAAATGGTATGACTTAAAGAAGTAATGTCCGTATGCGCATAAAAATGATCCCAAGACAAATTCGCAAAATTGGCAATTTCAGAATCAGTGATGGTTCGCTTATGCGTTTTCAAGGACATACCTGCCTCTATATCTTCAAAATGATACTGGAAAGGATGTTTCTCTGGCTCTTTGTATTTGGCATTGGCTTGGTAGATGCCTGTAATTTCTGTAATGGTAGTTGGTGAACCTTGAATGGCACAACGCTGCAAGTAATGCTTCACACCGCGCATTCCACCCATTTCTTCTCCACCACCTGCTCTACCAGGTCCGCCGTGCACCAAAGTTGGTAAAGGAGAACCATGTCCGGTACTTTGTTTGGCACTTTCACGGTTCAGAACTAAAATTCGACCGTGGTGAGAAGCTGCGCCAACCGTAAATTCAGTGGCCAATTTATCATCATATGTTGCAATAGAAGCACACAAAGAACCTTTACCCATATGCGAAAGCTCTACTGCTTCCTCAATGCTTTTATATGGCATAATGGTACTAACCGGACCAAACGCCTCCACTTCATGAACTGCTTGATTTTTATAAGGGTCTTTTTCCAACAATAAAATCGGACTTAAGAAAGCCCCTTTTTCGGCATCAGCGCCCAAAACATCCACCTTCTCTAAATCCCCGTATACCAAATCAGCCGTTTTACGCAATTCAGCAACCCGTTCTTTTACTTCTTGCACCTGATCCTTGCTCACTAAAGCACCCATTCTTGTTTCTTTCAAAGAAGGGTCTCCAATGGCTGTTCTACCCAATTCTTTTCCCAAAGCAATTTGTACATCTTCCACATATTGCTCAGGCACCATGATTCGTCGAATAGCCGTACATTTTTGACCACATTTAACGGTCATTTCCTTTTTAACCTCCTTGATAAATAACTTAAATTCAGGAGTCCCGGGCGTTGCATCTAAACCTAAAACTGAACAATTCAAAGAATCTGCTTCCATGTTAAAGGGCACAGCTTCTTCAATAATTCTAGGGTTAGACTTTAACAACCGACCTGTATCAGCTGAACCTGTAAAAGTCACTACATCTTGTGATTCAACCGTATCTAAAATGCTTCGTGCAGAACCGCAAATCAATTGCAATGCCCCTTCTGGCAAAATACCTGAATCAATGATTTCACGAACAACTGCTTCCGTTAAAAAAGAAGTATTGGTAGCCGGCTTTACCACTGCTGGAACACCTGCCATCCAATTCACTGCACACTTTTCTAACATTCCCCAAACTGGGAAGTTAAAAGCGTTGATGTGAACCGCAACTCCTCTCTTGGGAACCATAATATGATGTCCCATAAAATCACCACCTCGAGAAAGATCAATTCCTTCGCCATCTACATGATAAGGTTTGTTGGGAAATTCTCTTCGCAAAGAAGCATTTGCAAACAAGTTTCCAAAACCGCCTTCAATATCAATCCAACTATCTACTTTAGTGGCCCCCGTTTGAAAACTAATGGGGTAAAACTTATTCTTGTTTTTCGACAAGTGCATGGCCAGCTTTTTCAGCATTAAGCCTCGCTCTTGAAAAGTCATTTTGCGTAAAGCAGGATTCCCCACTTTTCGTCCATATTCTAAAATATCGGCAAAATCTAATCCTTTGGTAGTCGCTACGGCAATTTCTTCGCCATTAATCGCATTTATCAAAGGTGTTCCTTCTCCATCTCCTGGAGTCCATTTGCCTTGTACGTAATTTTCTAGTTTCATTCTACTAAGTATTTAAAGTACTTCAAGTTTTAAGTGCCTGAAGTTCCAAAATTTATTCTTTTATATTCTATTACTTGCTATTAAAGTAAATAGTCCTTCTTAACCTTTACTCTTTAGTTTATTCCCAACAGAAATAAATATTGCCAATAGTTCTTTTACTTCATTTTTGATTTCTTCAAGTTTTTTTGACTCATTCAACCAATCTAATTCCTCTAAAACGGCTAACCAAAATAAGGTTTCGTTTGCCTCACTTTCACTAATCTTTAATTTATTCAGAAAATCTCTCTTACTTCTGGATTTGTTAGCTTCAAAGTAATTTGCTCCAATACTACTTCCTGATTTGGTTAACTGATTTCGAATTACTCTTGACTCTAGACTTTCTGGCAAGCTAGCTGACAACTTTATGATCTTAACAGCTAAAACCTTCGTTCTTTTTTCAAGTGACTTTCCGAATTCTTTATTATTCATTTTAACCATATAGAATTTTAAGTACTTGCAACTTTTAACTTTAAGTATTATTGAAAACTTGCGTTTTCAATCACAACAGCATACCCTTGCCCTACGCCTACACAAAGGGTGCATAGCGCATAACGTTTGCCGGTTTCTTGCAATTGCAGGGCTGCAGTATGAACAATTCGAGTTCCTGTAACGCCCAATGGATGACCCAATGCAATGGCACCACCATTCGGATTAATTCTTTCATCGTCATCGGCTAAGCCCATTTCACGAGTACAAGCTAAAACTTGCGCTGCAAAGGCTTCATTGATTTCAATGATATCCATATCGTCTAGCGTTAGACCTGCTCTTTTCAAGGCTTTTTCAGAAGCTCCAACAGGACCTATTCCCATAATTCTTGGCTCAACACCATGAACAGCGGCACTTAAAATACGTGCCATAGGTTTTAAATTATATTGTTTTACAGCCTCGCCTGAAGCGATAATAGTTGCAGCCGCTCCATCGTTTAATCCTGAAGCATTTCCTGCAGTTACCGTTCCTCCTTCTCTTCTGAACGCAGGCTTTAGTTTAGCAAGTGTTTCCACAGTCGTACCTGCTCTAACAAATTCATCAGTATCAAAGATAATGGGATCTGATTTTCGCTGAGGAATTTCAACCGAGACAATCTCTTTGGCTAAACGTCCGTTAGCTTGAGCTGCCGCTGCTTTTTGTTGCGACCACGCTGCAAATTTGTCTTGATCTTCACGACTAATCCCATATTTATCGACCAAATTTTCAGCTGTTTGCCCCATGGCGTCGGTGCCAAACTTTTCTTTCATTTTGGGGTTTACAAAACGCCAACCGAAACTACTGTCGTGCATTTCTGCATCTCTTCCGAAAGGTTTAGAAACTTTGGAAATCACCCAAGGTCCGCGAGTCATGTGTTCTACCCCACCTGAGATGAATAAATCTCCTTCATCTGCTTTGATGGCTCTATGCGCATGCGCAATAGCCGACATTCCTGATGAACACAAACGGTTTATGGTTTCTCCTGCTACATTCCATGGCAAATCAGCGAGCAATGCTGACATACGAGCTACATTTCGGTTGTCTTCTCCAGCTTGATTGGCACAACCTAGAATGACATCTTCATAAGCCTCGGCAGGAATATTTGGATTTCTTTTTACAATTTCTTTGATAACCAAAGCACCTAAATCGTCTGTTCTAATGGGTGATAAAGTTCCAGTAAATCGTCCGATGGGTGTGCGTATTCCATCGATTATATATGCTTCTTTCATAGTCTATTTTTAAGGAAGCATAAAGGTAACTATTGTGGCTGGCTTGGTAAAATTTTAGTCTTCTATCTGATGCTCTTTTGAACTTCGGTAAACGGTGCCTCGCATAAAGTAAAAACCATCTTTTTCATCGTTGCAATAAATGGTAACATCAATGTCGGCTTTTTTGTGGCTGATAGCGAATACCTTAGCTTCCGCTCGAAGTATATCACCTTCCTTAGCTGACTTAGAGTACACCATATTTCCATTTATTAATGGAGAAATTCTTCCGTACGAATTAGAAGCAAATGCCAAAGCTGAATCAGCAAGTGAAAAAGCAATACCTCCATGCAAAGTACCAAATCCGTTTAGCATTTCTTTGCGCACTTTCATTTGTAAATGGCACTCCCCTTCTTCTATTTTCAAAGGTTCAATATCCAACCACTGCGAACAGTAATCGGTTTTCATCATGCTTTCGTAAACTTTTTGAGCTTTTGACATACTTGAATGGTTGAATTTGAGAATTTGTAAATGGTTAAATGACTAAAATTTTTAAAGACTTTAGACCGCTTAGCTGTAAGAAATTAGACTTATATTATTTATACTAAATGTAATGAGCTACACATCAAACGTCTCCCCTTTCGCTGCCATCTTCCTTAAAATCGGGCTACATCTATAACGCTCTTCATGATATTCATTAAACAGACAATCTAAAGCTTCCACACAATTTTCAATTCCCAATTCATTCGCCCATGCTAGTAAGCCCTTTGGATAATTTACTCCATTCGTCATCGCTAAGTCAATGTCTTTTGCTGAGGCAATATTTAAATGTAAGGTATCTGCTGCTTCATTAATCAACATGAATAAAATACGGCTTAAAATCTCTTTTCCTTTCTTTTCATCTTTTTCAGCAACTGGGTTTTCAGCGCCTTCTGCATAGTTATAATAACCTCTGCCTGTTTTTCTACCTAAGTAACCAGCTTCAGATAAGCGTTTTTGAGCAAAAGCAGGCTTGTATCTCGAATCGTAATAAAAGGCTGTAAATACAGTTTCGGTAACCGTATAATTCACATCATTACCAATAAAATCCATCAATTGAAAAGGCCCCATTCTAAAGCCGCCCAATTCTTTCATAGCCCAATCAATGGTGGCTACGTTGGCCAAGCCTTCTTCGTAAATACGCAAAGCTTCTCCATAAAAAGGTCGCGCTACTTTATTGACAATAAAACCAGGAGTGTCTTTGGCCTGAACAACTACTTTCCCCCAATCTCCAATGGTCTTCAAGGTTTTCTCTAATACTTCTTTACTTGTTTGAATCGCTGGTATAACTTCTACCAACTTCATTAAAGGAGCAGGATTGAAAAAGTGCACTCCAATAAAACGTTCTGCATTCTCAAGTGAAGCCGCTAAAGAAGCTATAGATAAGGAAGAAGTGTTGGAAGCGATAATGCAATTTTTATCTACAATTTGCTCGACTTCTTGGAACACCTTTCGCTTGATATCAATATTTTCAACAATCGCTTCAATGATTAAATCAGCACCTTTAAAATCGATTAATGAGGTGGAATATTGAATTCGTTCTTGAATTTGACGAGCTGCTTCTTCGGTCAACTTTGCTTTCTCTACCAAGCGGTTCATCACTTTCTCCAAAGCCGTTTTGCTTTTATTTAAGGCTTCTTCCTTTACATCAAACAATACCACTTCGCAATTTGCAGTTGAAGCCACTTGAGCAATTCCGCTACCCATAGTACCACTTCCTATAATTCCAACTTTCATATTCATCATTTTTTAAGGAGTACGAAAATAAGCTGAATCGCTTTCTCTACAAAGGATTTTTAAATATTATAAAAGATATTTTCAATCTCTTGAACTATTTTTTTAGTTTATTAACTAAGTTTTTAGTTATATTTGAAACATGAAAGAATTAACCAAAGCAGAAGAAGAAGTAATGCAAGTCTTATGGTCTTTAGAAAATGGATTTGTAAAAGAAATATTAGCCGAGTTTAAAGAACCAAAGCCAGCTTACAATACGATTAGTACAATTATTCGAATTTTAGAAAAGAAAGGGTTTGTCGGATTCGAGGCTTTTGGAAAATCGCACCGCTACTACCCTATTGTTAGCAAAGAAGAATACAAAGAGAGCATTTCGAAAAGCTTACTTAGTAAATACTTTGAAGGCTCTGCTCAAAACTTAATTTCCTTTTTTGCCAAGAAGGAAGAAATTTCAGTGGAAGAACTAGACCAACTTTTAAAAGAATTGAAGAAATAATGGAAAATACTATCAGCTATATCTTAGTGGTTAATCTTTGGTTTATAATGGGGATTCTATTCTATAAAACCTTACTTAGAAATAAATTTCACTACCAATTTAATCGTTTCTTTTTATTAAGCTTAAGCACCCTTCCGTTTTTACTTTGTGCCATTCGGCTTCCCTTTGAAAATGGGATTAGTATTCAACATAGTATTGCTGAAATTACAGTTGGTTTAAGCAATTCGGTTATTCAAACTACAGACAATAGCATTAGCTGGACTGAAGTCCTTATTGGGGTTTATGTCTTTGGTATTATGATTTCACTCAGTCGTCGTTTAGTTTCAAGTGTTTTACTAATTAAAAAGTATCGGCATTCAATAGCTAAAGCTGGTTACCAAGAAGTAGCCAAAAGTAAAGTAGCATTCAGCTTTTTGGGTAAAATTTATATAGGTGCTGATTTAACGAAAGAAGAAAAGACCGTTATTCTTGAACATGAAAAAGTTCACGTAAAGGCATTTCATTTTATAGACTTACTAATTTCTCAATTGGTTGAAGTTGTGTTCTTCTTCAACCCATTTGTTTACCAAGTCTGCTCCCTCATGCAAGAAAACCATGAACTGGAAGCCGACCAAATAGGCAAAACAGACCGAAAAGCTTATTTAAACATTTTATTACAACAACATTTTCAAACTAATCAGTCGTTTGTAGGACTGACACATTCCTTTAATACTCATCATTTAAAACGTAGAATTATGCATTTACAAAACAAAAACTCCAATGGTTCAAATAAAACAGCATTAGCCTTAAGCTTTTGTCTGTTTATTGGCCTTTTTAGCTTAGCTCAATGGGTTCAAGCTGAAAAAAATTTAAGCGAAGTAGCTACTAAAGTAGTACAAGACGAAAACGTTGAACTACCGACTTTCCCAGGTGGACAAGAAGCATTAATGAATTTTCTGATTGACAATTTAAAATATCCCGAAAGTGCCAAAAAAGAAGGGGTTAGTGGGACTGCATTTGTAAAAGTAATCATTGACAAAAGTGGTCAAGTTATGGATTTAAAACTACTTAAAGAAATAGATGATCGCTTGTCAACAGAGGCATTTCGTGTATTGAAATTAATGCCTAATTGGAAACCTGCTATGAAAGATGGAAAAGCCGTAAAAGGAGAAGTAACAATACCTATTAAGTTTGCAATACCTCCTACCCCACCAAAACCTCCAAAAGCACCAGAAGCTCCTAAGGTTCAATAAGCTTACATTTAAATCTAAATATTGAATCCATTATTTAAGAAGTTCCATACCTTTGGCTAAACTAGAAATCCATGAGAAAAGTTACCTTATTCATTTTTATGTTAGCCATTGGTTTGGGAACCATTGCTACTTCTAACTTTAGTCTTCTAAACGAAAGCGAAGTTGAATTTCAATCTGAAAATAAAGCCGCCGCATTTCCAGGTGGTGATGAAGCATTGCAGGATTTTATTAAAAAGAATCTGCGTTATCCTAATGAGGCAAGACGATATGGTAAAGTCATTGTAGAATTTACGGTAAAGAAAAGTGGAAAATGCACCGATTTTACGATTGTAAAAAGTGTGATTGATGAGCTAGACTTTTCTGCAGTTGAAACACTGCAAGGCATGCCAATGTGGGAACCTGCGATTAAGAACGGGAAAAAGGTAGAATCTAAGGTAAAAGTAGATGTACTTTTTAAACCAGAAGACGATCCTTACAGACCTGAAAACAGAAGTAACGGATAATTACTTGCCTGTAAAATTTGGCTTTCGCTTTTCAACAAAAGCAGTTACACCTTCTTGATAATCCTGAGTCTCACTGGCCTCGATTTGAAGTTTTGATTCTAAATCAAGTTGTTGTTCTAATGTATTATTTAAAGACTCATTGAATGCCTTTTTTGTAAGAGCTAAAGCTTTGGTTGGCATTTGAGAGACCCTATGACTTATACGGCCAATATGTTCATCAAATTCGTCTTCTTCAATAACTTGATAAACTAAACCAAGCTTTTCTGCCTCCTTGGCTGAAATTTTATCTGCCAACATTGCTAGCGCTGTTGCTTTTTGAAAACCGATTAATCTCGGTAGAAAGAAAGTACCACCACTATCAGGTATTAAGCCTATAGCGCTAAACGCTTGAATAAAAATAGCTAACTCATGGGCGATTACAATATCACAGGCAAAGGCAATGTTTGCGCCTGCTCCTGCGGCTACTCCATTTACAGCCGCAATTACAGGCTTTTCTAATGCTCTAATTTTTTTAATTATCGGACCATAATGTTCATCCAAAATATTTTTAAATCCCGGATTTAATTTCTCGTCTGTTACCTCTTTTAAATCTTGTCCTGCACAAAATGCTTTTCCTTCTCCACTTACAACAACCACTCTCACTGAGTCATCATTCTGACAATCATCTAATGCTTCTTGGAAGGCTAAAGCCATTTCACGATTAAAGCTATTAAAAGCTTTCGGACGATTGAATAAAATTCGAGCGATGCCGCTTTCTTTGGTAAATAAAATTGTACTCATTGATTTAGTTTCTTATTTAAGGCATTTAAAATAATCAAATGGTTCGTGGCAATCTTCGCATTTAAAAAGGGCTTTACAGGCAGTTGAGCCAAATCGACTAACCATTTTGGTATTGCTTGAGCCACATTGTGGACAATTGATTTGATGTTTTTCTCCTGTTAATGCTGCTTTATCTACTGAGGTCTCTCGGGGTGCAGCAATTCCATATTCTTCAAGAGCCTGCTTTCCTCTTTCCGTTATCCAGTCGGTTGTCCAAGCGGGACTTAAAACCAGCTTTACTTCAGCAATTAAGCCTTCTTTTTTAAAAGCAGCTTTAATGTCATCGCTTATGGTATCCATTGCTGGACAACCCGAGTAAGTTGGTGTAATTTCAATGTGAAAAGTTTCACCATTTTGCTCAACTTTTCGCACAATACCCATATCCATAATGGAAAGAACTGGAATTTCAGGATCGCTCACCGACCGTAGAATTTCTTCTATTTCCGGATTAGCAACTTTCATTTACCACTGCATGTTTGGGTAAGCTCTTTGCATGTATTGGAACTCTGCTAATATGTAACCCATGTATTCAGTATGTCTTCCAGCTTTACCACCATATTGGAAGGTAGTCTTTTCAGGGAAGGAAATATCCGATTTTACCAAAACGTCTTTAACTCTTTCTAAATAGATTGGCTTAAGCAGCTCCAAATCTGGACCAACACCCATTTCTGCCATTAAGGTTTCCGTTTCTGTTGGTTTAAAAAGTTCCATACTATATCTCCAAAGAAAACCAAAAGCTTCATTTAAACGCTCATTGCTTTCTTCTGTTCCATCGCCTAAGCGTTGCATCCAAGTTGAAGATAAATCAAAGTGATAATCTACCTCTTTAATGGATTTATGAGCGATGGCAGCAATTTGACGGTTCTTACTATTCATCAATTCAGTTAGCAACAATTGATGATAGGTATCAAACAAGAACTGACGACAAATTACATAGGCAAAGTCACGGTTTGGCTGTTCAACTAATAAAGCATTTTTATATTCATGCTCTAAACGAAGCATGGCAATGGAGTCTTCCGTAACACCCTCTCCTTTTAGCTCAGCGGCATATTGAAAGTAATTTCTCACTTGGCCAAAAAGATCAAGGGAAACATTAGTCAGTGCAATGTCCGTTTCTAGTTCAGGTCCATGACCACATAGTTCTCCTAATCGCTGACCCAAAATCATGGAATTATCCCCAAGCAGTAATAAATAATCGTATAAGGCTTTTTGCTCCATTACATATGCTTTAATTCGTCTGGCAAATTGTAAAAAGTAGGGTGTCTGTAAACCTTATCTTTTGCAGGTTCAAACAACTCTCCCGACTTTTCAGGATTAGAAGCAGTGATGTGTTTAGACTCAACCACCCAAACACTTACTCCTTCTTGACGACGTGTGTATACATCACGGGCATTTTGAATTGCCATTTCAGCATCAGCCGCATGCAAGCTACCTGCATGTCGATGCTCTAATCCGTTTTTGCTACGGATGAATATTTCCCAAATGGGCCAATCTTTATTCATAGTTTGTTTTCTTTTCGATTAAGCACTTTTGCTTACTTTTCTTTCAGCTTGTTTTTTCGCATGAGCCAAGGCTGCTTCTCTTACCCAAGCCCCCCTATCCCAAGCGTTATTTCGATCTTCCATTCGCTTGCGATTGCACGGCCCATTTCCTTTTACCACATCCCAAAACTCTTCCCAATCAATTTCACCAAAATCATAATGTCCTCTTTCTTCGTTCCATTTCAAATCAGGATCTGGTATTGTCAAACCTAAAATCTCTGCTTGCGGTACCGTTTGATCTACAAATTGCTGACGCAATTCATCATTTGATTTTCGTTTAATCTTCCATTTCATGGATTGCTCCGTATTTGGAGACTCTTCATCTCTTGGTCCAAACATCATCAGCGATGGCCACCAAAATCGGTTCAGCGCATCTTGTGCCATTTGCTTTTGAGCTTCAGTCCCGTTCGCTAAGGCAAGCATAATTTCATAACCTTGACGTTGGTGGAAACTCTCTTCTTTACAAATACGCACCATAGCTCTTGCATAAGGGCCATAAGAGGTTTTAGTCAACATGACTTGATTAATAATGGCCGCACCATCAACCAACCAACCTACAGCTCCCATATCTGCCCACGTTAGTGTTGGATAATTGAAAATACTTGAATATTTGGCAGTACCATTTAGCAATTGCTCCACCAATTCATCGCGGCTGATTCCTAAGGTTTCTGCAGCGCTGTATAAATACAATCCATGTCCTGCTTCATCTTGAACTTTTGCCAACAAGGCCACTTTTCTTCTCAATGAAGGAGCTCTTGTAATCCAGTTTCCTTCAGGCAACATTCCTACTACCTCGGAATGAGCATGCTGTGAAATTTGACGGATATGTGTTTTACGATATTTCTCTGGCATCCAATCTTTCGCTTCAATATTCTCTCCGCGATCAATTCGTGCCTGAAATTCTTCTTCTAAATTTTTTATATTATTCTCCATAATTTCAAGTATTTAGCTATCGAAATCTACTAAAATATTATTGCTTTTGGGTACAGCTTGGCAAGTTAAAATGTATCCTGCTTCTACTTCTTCCTCTTCTAATGCATAATTGACTTGCATATCCACTTCTCCTTCAATCAATTTTGCTCGACAAGTACAACAAACTCCACCTTTGCAGGCGAATGGCAAATCAGCATTATTACTCAGTGCGGCATCTAAAATGTAATTATCTCCACCTTGAGGCATTTCGAATGAGGTTTTTGTACCGTTATTTATAATTGAAACTTCCGATAAATCAGAATTGTTCACCGTTTCAACTTGTTCTTTTGATTTTTCTTTGGGGGGAACTCCAAAAAGTTCAAAATGGACTTTCTTAGAATCAACTCCATGTTTAATCATAAAGTCTTTAATCATCATGGTCATGGCCATAGGACCGCAGATAAACACATCGTCAATCTGCGATAAATCAATTAAAGACTTTGAAATTTGCTCTAGCTTTTCTTCTGTAAAACGTCCATTAAATAAAGGTGCATCTCGCTCTTCTTTTGTTAAAAAGTGATACAACTCAAAACGTCCTAAATATTTATTTTTTAAAGCCTCAATTTCTTCTCTTAAAATAATGGACTGAACGGAGCGATTGACATAAAAAAGACTAGCTTTTGAATTTGGCTCTTCTTTTAAGTGTGTTTTCAAAATAGAAGCAATTGGTGTAATTCCACTTCCAGCTGCAAATGCCACATAGTGCTTTGAACAACTTTTATCTACATCACAATAAAAACTTCCGTTTGGAACCATTACTTCCAACTCATCACCCACTTTTAAATGATCATTGGCAAAAGTGGAAAAACGACCACCATCAATTTTTTTAATTGCTACTTTCCATTCATTGTCTAGCGGACTTGAACAAAGTGAATAAGACCTTCTGATAGACTCGCCATCAATTTCTGCCTTAAGCGTTAAATATTGACCTTGTTTATACTGAAAGAGTTCTTTCAACTCCTCTTCCACTTCAAAACTTACAATTGTACAATCATCAGTTGTCTTTTCTAATTCTTTAACCTTAAGCGGATGGAAACGTTTTGCCATAGAAAAAATTTGTTTGCAAAATTAAGCAAAGGGGATAGCATTCCTAAATAAGCGACTCCCCGTTTAAATCAGTTGTTAAATAAAGAGTCATTGCTTCAAAAAATGGTTGAATTAACTGATACCCTTTTATAATTTGGTCTGGAAAATCTGCCGACATTACTTCTTGATCTGAAAATTTCTTCATCACATAAAAGTTTTTAAAACGCAACAAATCAATATTTGGGTCATCTGCATTAAATCCTCTTGGAACAGTTTTTAACTTTTCTCCTAATAATTCCCCAAAATAGTTTTTAAATTTCTTGTTAGCTAAAGCCTGTTTTAAAGGTTCTGCATCCATTTCTATTTGTTCACGAATCAATTTTAAATCCGAAGCATTTGGTGCGTAAAATCCACCACCAATCATTGAATTACCAGGCTCAATGCTAAAATAATATCCTCCTCTCCTATTTTCTCCTGCTCTTTTAAAAGAACCGGATCGATTGGTTTTGTATGGTGCTTTATTTTTAGAAAAGCGAACATCTCTATAGATTCGAAAAAGACTTTTTTTACCACTTATGGTTTCAATCTCATCAAACTGATTGAGACGCTTTAACAATTCATCACCAAGCGCTGCCATTTCTTGGTGAGAAGCTTCATACTTGTTTTTGTTTTCTTGAAACCAATCTCGATTGTTATTGAGTTTAAGTTCTTTAAGAAAATTAAATGTGGTTGATGTTACAATGCTCATGCAGTCAATTTTGGGAGCTTGAAATTAATATCTTTGGATGATAACATCAATAGAAAATGGAAGAAAAATTCTACATAGAAACGACAATTAGAAAAGTAGCCAAGACCATAAATGGCTTATTGTTATTTTAGAGGGGTGGAAGAATCAATTAATCCCAAATGAATCAGATAAAAGCTAATATTTCTTGAATGGATGAAATAAATTAATTTGATATGCGCAATAAAATAGAAGACAAATGAAAATTGAAGATCAATATGGCAAAATAGGAGAATCTATAAACGGTATCCTTTCTAGTTCGTTGAAAAATCCGGACCTTGAAAAATTGGCTTCGAATCATTCCTTTATTGTTGATTTTGACATATGGCTTGATATTTTACAGGATAGACCTGAAAAAAGCATTTTTGAAAATGCAATTAAGGAATACCAAATATCGATTATAAGTAATTGTCTTGGAATGTATCAACAGGCTTTTATGGGGTTGCGGTTTTTTCTTGAACGCTCCTTAGTTGCCATTCAATTTTCTGCAAATGAAATTGAATTGAATTTATGGAAAATTGGAGAGAGAGACACCTATTGGACTGAATTAATGGATGATGACAAAGGAGTTTTTTCTCCAAAATTTTGTCGAGCTTTTTTTCCAGAACTTGATAATGAAATAACTTTTTTTAAAGCTATTACTAAAAAAGTTTATCGTGAATGCTCTGAATATGTTCATGGCAATAATTCAGTTATCGATAAAATTCCAAATTCACTAGAATATTCAAAAGATTTATTTGAAGAGTGGAACTCTAAAGCGGACATTATTAACAGAATAATTCTATTCACATTATGTTTACGATATTTAAAAATATTGAAGGTAGAGGAACGGAAAAAAGTAGCAGAATCCCTAATTGAAGAGTTTAATTCTATCCCTCCAATAAATCAAATTATTACACAATAATTATGGCTGAACTATTATTTAGAACCGAAGATATTCCGAATGGAGAAATTCTTGATTTGTTTGTTGAGACTGAACAAGACAGGGATGTAATAGAAAAATTAAAGTCAATATCCCCGACCATTATAGTTGGTAGTAGAGGAGTTGGTAAATCTTTTCTGATGAAAGTTGCCGAACAGGAATTAAATCAGAATTTCAAAGCAGATAGGATTTTACCCGTTTATTTAACTTTCACAAAAAGTTCACTTATTCACTCAGCTGATAAAAACCAATTTTTCAATTGGATGCTATCTTTGATTTGTTCTAAGATAATTAGGGAATTAAGAAGAAAAGGGCTATTAGCAAACTTGCCACATTCGATTAGTGTTTTGAGTGGAGGTGAATACAACGAGGATAAACTAAGAATTGAAGATGTTGCGAAAAACTATGAAGACTCTTGGAAAAAACCAGCAGAGCAGGTAGATAATAGCAGCGTACCAACTATTGACGACTTTAAAGATGCCATTGAAGAAATTTGTGAAGATTTAGGTATAAAGCGAATTAACCTGTTGATTGATGAAGCCGCTCATATTTTTAGACCTGAACAACAACGACAATTTTTTACGCTTTTCAGGGACTTACGGTCACCATATATTGCCTGCAATGCCGCTGTTTACCCAGGAGTAACAGCATTTGGTGATGTTTTTCAATATTCGCAAGATGCAACATTTATTGATATTAATAGAGATGTTTTATCAAGCAGTTACGTTGCCCGGATGCGAGAGATTGTTGAAAAACAAGCTGATTCGGACAGCAAACTTCTAAATGAGATTTCAAAAAATAGAAATAATTTTGAAATATTAGCATTTGCGGCTTCTGGCAACCCAAGGTTTTTGTTAAAAAGTATTTCTAGAACTCCAAAAATGAGTTCTCAGCAATTAAATGAAACAATAAGAGAATTTTATAAAATTGAATTGCTCGCTGAACATTCTAATCTAAGTGAAAAGTATCCGGGTCAAAAAGGACTTATTGATTGGGGTAGAAATTTCATTGAAAATATCGTTCTACCAGAATTACAAAATAAAAATTCAAATTACATAGCAAATAGTAAACAAACATCTTGTTTTATTTGGCTTCATAAGGATGCTCCACATACAGTTAAAGAATCATTCCGATTATTAGAGTATACTGGAATAATTCAAGAGCACTCAAAAGGAATTAAAGCTACAAAAGCAGAAATTGGAACAAGATACCTTGTAAATTTTGGGTGCATATTCTCACAAGAGTCTTCGCCCTCAAGTGCTTCTCTACCGATAGCCCGCAATATAACTTCAAAAAGAATGACCGAATACGGAATGAATAATTCCAATTTTCAAAATCTTATTAATGAGATTCCTGATTTCAAAGAGAGTGATATGACTGAAGTTTTAGAGAAGGAATTGAACAAATCTCTTGACGTTCTTGATTTGTCCTTCTGGATAAAAGCTAAATTAAGAGAAATGAAAATTAACTGTGTTAAAGATATTTTGAATACAACTGAGGCAAACTTAAAAAAAGCCTACTATGTTGGTGATAAAAGAGCACGATTGGTCAAGAGTGCTGCGACTGCTTCCGTTTATGAATACTTAAACGGATAAATAAAAAGTGCATAACAACGGCTAAAAAATGATAGCTATCCTACGAGACAGCTCCCCAGTTCCCGCGCGATTGCCAGTCTGCGGAACGGGCAGGCATCGCGTGGTTAATTCTATTTAATCTCCTACGAAATGTGAAGCAAATCACTTACACTTCCCTTTCACCCTTGAAATCAATACCTTTGGTGGTATGGCAAATTCCGTAACCCTCACTGTAACTTTAAGTAAGGTCGGTACCAAAATTTATGATTACCGATTTATTATTGATGAACAGCTAGCCCTTCCATTTATTGATGGAAAAAACCGCCGTGTAATTTGTACGTTTAATCAAAAGGAGATTAAACATTGCGCTTTAATGCCATCACCGGAAGGCCCATTTATTATGGCCGATCAACAATTAAGAAAAAAACTAGGAATTCAAGAAGGTGATGAAATCATCGTTGAAATTAGAAAAGACGAAAGTGAATATGGCATGCCTGTTCCTGAAGAATTTTCGGCTTGTTTGGAAATGGATCCAGAAGCCGACTCTATTTTTAAAAAATTAAGTAATGGCAAACAACGAACGCTAATTCACCTGGTTGGAAAAATTAAAAGTTCAGAAATAAAAGTGAGAAGAACACTTGCCATTCTCGACCATTTGAAAAGAGAGCCCGAAATGAAAGATTACAAAGGCTTGAATGAGACCATAAAGGAATACAACCGAAGAGAGAATTTGTTCTGAAACTTAAGTATACGTTAATTTTTACAAAAATAGATGTATATACATGTATTTTTATATCTTTGCGTAAACTTTAACTTAAAACAACATGAACACATCAATCAAACTAGTAATCGGTTTAGGATTATCGGCAAGTTTAATGGCTTGTGGAGGTGAAACAAAAGCAGATAAATCAGCTGACAAAGCATCTCAAGAAGTAAAAAAGGAAATAAAATTAGAAGAAAAAACCATTTCCATAACGCCTAATGAAAGTAAAGTAATGTGGTCAGGTTCAGTGGTGGGTGTATACACCCATGAAGGAACGGTAGACATTACTGAAGGAAGTTTAACTTTAGCTGGTGACAAAATAACCGGTGGTAATTTTACTGCAGACTTAACCACTATGGTTGCTACAGACGAAAACTATACGCCTGAAGAAGGAAAAAGTAAAGAGAAGTTAATTGGCCACTTATCTGCAGATGACTTCTTCAAAGTTGAAGAATTTCCAACGGCTACTTTTAAAGTAACATCACATAATGCTGAGGCTAATACCCTTACAGGTGATTTAACCATAAGAGGAATTACACACGAAGAGACTGTTGAAGAAGTAAGTGTAAACTTAGAGGCAGGAACAGCTAGTGGAAAGCTAACATTTGATCGTAAGAATTATGATGTGGCATTTGACCACCCTGCTCAAGATGTAGTAATTACTGATGATGTAGATTTAACAATCAGTTTAAAAATGTAATACAACAAGTAGTATAGATGAAAAAAGCCTTGAAAATTCAAGGCTTTTTTTATTATATAAAAAATGCCAAACCCAGCCATAATTGCTTTTCTTGATCAGCATTTCCCAAATCAAGCAAGCGATAATCTAAACCTAGCTCTCCCCTATTACTGCTTTTATAAGCATAACCATAAGCTGCACCAAGCCTTAGTTCCAATCTGGAAATATTTGATTGGTGCTTACTCAACAACTCCACTTCTGGTAAGAAGTAATTTTCTTTATCATTCAATTGAAATCCATCAAGTGTAAATTGAATTCCAAAACGATAACGCAGCCTCCAAAGCACAGAAGTACTTTCCATTGTATTTATGCTTTCATCCAAGCGGAAGCGATGTGCCAATTTCATCCGCTCAAGTTTATGAATCATTGAAAATTGCTGAATCAACCTTAACAACTCAACATTTTTTTGAAATCGGTACATAGCACCAAATGCTATCGCTTTATTAGCAAAAAAGTTTCGCTGAATCACCGATTGTAAGTCAAGTCTTTTTTCAGATTCCAAATCATTCTCCTTCGGTAGTTCAAATCTCGCTTGCCCTTTTGATTTTAAACTCCAGTTATGGTTCATCCGAATTGATTTATTAAAATCAAAAATGCCACCTAAGGTATTTGAATCTTGTGCTAATAAGCCGATAGGGATTGTAAAAATTATGAAGAGAATTTTTTTCATCAATAAAGCAAATGGTCATCACTAGTTTGTTGAAACTTGATTTTTCTCACAAATACTCCTTGAAAATCAAATAAATACTCATAATCTGAGTAGGCTTTGTTCACAAATGTTTGAACAACGATCTCATAATAAACTTCAATGCCTTCACCTTCACTTTCTTTCTTTTCTTGAATGAGCTTTTTAACAGTTTCTGGGTTTCCTCGCCATTGCCTCTGAATTTTCAGAATTTTATATTTTTCAAAGTCTTTGCTTAAAGTCGATTTGATTTTTTTCAAAATGGAGCCTTCCAACTCTTTTTTGGCCATGCTAACCTCAGCATCTTCCAATCTCCCATATTCATCAAATTCAATGCTATACCACTTATTTTCTAGTTTGAATTTTGCTTCATAAGAAAGTCCCGACTCATTTTCTTCTTTAATCCAAAATACTTTTCCTTCAGGCAATAAGTCGAGTACATAGGCAACCGCTTGTTTGGGAAACATATTAGCGGGTATTTCGGTCTCTTTCTCTACTTTATTTTGAGAAAAAAGAAATACCGATTGTAGAAAAAGAAAAACGATAAATAGGATTCTCATAAATCAAAAATGGGTGATAAAAATGAAGTGAACAAGCTTTTTCAATTAATTATCTTTGTGCAAATTTCTATGTTTATGTTAAAAACCCTACCCAAAGTAAAATACAGCGATTCTCAAAACTTCTTTTTACTTGCTGGACCCTGTGCCATTGAAGGAGAAGAAATGGCATTTCAAATAGCTGAGCGTATCTACCAAATTACTTCTCGACTTGAAATTCCTTGGATTTTTAAAGGTTCTTACCGTAAAGCAAATCGCTCAAGATTAGACTCATTCACCGGGATAGGTGAGTTGAAAGCACTAGAGATTTTAAAAGCGGTTGGCGAAAAATATCAGGTACCAACGGTAACCGATATTCATGCAGCAGAAGAAGCGCAGATGGCTGCACCGTACGTTGATGTGCTTCAAATTCCAGCTTTTTTGTGTAGGCAAACTGATTTGTTGGTTGCCGCAGCTGAAACCGGGAAATTCGTAAACATTAAAAAAGGACAATTTTTGGCTCCTGAAGCCATGCAGTTTGCCATTAATAAGGTAAAAGAGAGCGGAAATTCATCTGTTTGGGTTACCGATCGAGGGAGCATGTACGGCTACCAAGATATGGTTGTTGACTTTAGGGGAATTCCAAAAATGAAATCATTTGATGTTCCGGTAATTATGGACATTACCCATTCACTACAACAGCCTAACCAAAGCAGTGGTGTAACTGGCGGACAACCTGAAATGATAGAAACAATTGGAAAAGCAGCCATTGCAGTAGGTGCTGATGGCATTTTTCTTGAGACGCATCATAATCCTTCTGAAGCTAAATCTGATGGAGCAAACATGCTACATTTAGATCGTTTAGAAGAATTGCTGGAGAAATTAATTCGAGTTCGAAGAGCAGTGATCTAATCATCATCTTCTTCTTCAGCTAATTCAATTTTTCCAATCACCTTGAATTCAGTTCTTCGGTTTTTGGCTCTACCCTCAGGGTTGTCAGAACCATCTTCAAAAGTATTTGGTGCTACCGGTTGAGATTCTCCATAACCCTTAGCTTGAAGTCTTTCTTTTGCAATTCCTTTTTTTCTTAGGTATTTCACGACGCTTTCTGCTCTTTTTTGAGAAAGGCTTTTATTGAATCCTTCTGTTCCTCGGCTATCGGTATGTGAACCAATTTCTACAACAATTTCAGGATTCTCAATCAATATTTTCAAAATGGTTGTATCGATCGACTCGTAGGCTTTTTCGGTTAGCTGATCATCTCCAAATTCGTAATAAATATTTTCCAATTGATAAGTCTTATTCTCCTTCTCTTTTAAGGGAACTCTAAGTTTTATTTCATTGTCTTGAATATGCTTAGAAGCTTTTATAATTCTCGTTTCATTTAAGTAATTATCTGCTTGGAACTTTAATACATAATCTTCCCCTCCCTCTACGAAAAATGATAGTTTTCCATCTTCATCTGTATTTACATTTCGATTAAAATACAATGTACCATCTTCATCTCTAGAATAGATAGCGAGCGTTGCCTTTTTTATCTTTTCGTCTGTTTCTTCATTCACGAGATTAGCATTCACTTGAATTGCCAGATTTTCAAGCTTTTTAAATTCAAACAGATCATCGCAACAAGCTTGAATTGCTTGTTTTTCTTTGTATGGCCTATTCGATGCAAATACTCCCGCATCTCCCGACTCATTAACAACGTAATAAGTTTCGTCATGCGAACCATTAATCATTGCCCCTATATTTTCAGGTTCCTGCCAACGACTTCTCTGTCCACTACTTTTAAACACATCAAATCCTCCGTAACCTGGATGACCATTAGAACTAAAATATAATTTACCATTCATGGTGCTTATGAAAGGAGTAATTTCATCACCCACACTATTGACTTTTGAACCACAATTTCGGGGCGTTTTAAAAGTTTTCCTCTTTTCATCATAAGTCGAATACCAAATATCTAATCCTCCCTTTCCCTCTTTCCGATCACTTACAAAATATAGGGTCTCTCTACCTTTTTCATCAATTCCTACAGCAGGTTGAGTTTCTATATACTTGGTATTTATTTCTTCGTTTAGTTTTATTGCATTAGACCAAGAGTCATCGATTTTATTTTTATAATAAATATCACAATTCTCTTTACCTTGAATCGTCTCAACACAAACCGTATAGTAAAACCTGCTTTTATTACTATTAAATGCTCCATTCACTACATTCTGTCCGTTAGCAATATTCATTTCTTCCCATCTATTCTCAAAAGTCCATAAACCTTTGTTAAGGCGTGCTTTGTAAAAAGTTCGAAAGGGTGTTTCCTCATTCATACTAAACTCTACTGCTGTTTCTTTGGGTAAACTATTAAAAACCAATGTTTCATTATTTAGAAAAATGGGTGCTCCTTGCATCCGATTGGTATTGACAGCTTGTCCAAGGGGCTTAATCATTAATGCAGACTGCGAAGAATCCTTAACTTGCTGACAACCTTCGATATTAAATTTGGCTATTCTTCTATATTTTCGCTCTTCTTTTTCTCCACGGTAATTTTTTCTGAATGATTCAAATATGGGAATCGCCAACTGACAGCTATCTTGCGATTTTAGCATTTGAGCATAGTGATACTCAGCGAGTGGAAACTTTTTTTGATAATTAGTCATTAATGCATAATAAAGTCCTTTCGCTTTTGAGGTTTCACCCATCAATCTATAATTTTCGGCTAAACGATATTTTAATCGAAAATCATTGGGCTTTTTATTTAGATATGCTTCGTAATAAATAGCAGCACTTTCATAATCCTGCAAATTCTCGGCCTCAATCGCCAATTCCTTTAGTTCAGATTTGTTGTAACCTTTGGTTTGCGCAAAGCTAGAAAATGAGCCCAACAAAAAAATAGAGCAGCTCAATAAACACCTAATAACGAACACAGGGCAACCTCCTTTTTGTAAGTTTGGTGTAATCCACCGTGTAAAATAGATTAAGTTCAAAACTTCCTTTGTATTGCGTAGCTAATTCTAATTGAGAGATATTAACATCATAAGAAAGTCCCAAATCAAACTGAGCAATTTGTAGTCTACTTCCAATGATAAATGCATCAGTTAATCGACTTACTCCAGTTCTAAAATAAACAAAAGGACTAATAGCACTTACCCTTCCCCATTGTTCTGTCTTAAGTTTTAAAGCACTACCTAATATTGTTTCAGAAGCTCCTTTTGCTCTGTAGAAGCTTATGTAGGGTTTTAGTTCTCTGTTTGCTCTCCAAGCATAATGACTGATTAACTGAATTCCAAAGCCTCTATTTTTTACATTATCGCTTTGCAAAAAACTTTCCTTGGGCTCTGTCAAATTGGTAAATGAGACTCCTGATTTTAGCTTCCACTTATCGTTCAACTGATTGGACCAGGAAAGTCCAAGATTCCAATTAAAATATTGATATGAATTCGAGTTCAAACTTTCTTGATTACTTAAATTCTCATTAAATCGACCAATATTTCGATCGTATTGTTCAGGAAAAGTTACTCCATTTAAATTAATTGATTTATTAATCCATTGATTGCTTAGGGCGGCTTCAAATAAGCCAAAGTCGGTAAGGTAAGAGGCACCAAAAGAAAGTGAAATTTGATTTGTACTCAGATTTACATCTCCACTTTGGTCTTGTAAAATACCTGCTCCTATAAAATAATCGAGGTTCTTTCCTAAGTTTCTAATCTTTCTATTTATGTTCACTTGAGTGGTTACAAATGGTTCTCCAATCGAAGCCCACTGTTGTCTGTAAGCAGAAAATGCTTGCCATTTCCCTTCAAAGTCGTTTAAAAAAACTGGATTTCTTTCCTTATCCAGAACCAACCTTTGGGAATAATGCACGTCTTGAGCATACATGCTCAACTTAAAGCAGTTAAAAAATACAATAACTAATAGAATTCGTCGGCCTAACATCTTGAACAAATATATTAGTTTTACTATCGTTTTGAATCAATCGACTATAAAATACCATCTAAAGCATCAATTACTTTTTGTTGTTTTTCTATGTTGGACATGTTTATTAAATGCCCAATTAGTTGCTGACTTCTCAGCAGATAAAACCGCTGGATGTGGCAATTTACCAGGTGTTCAGTTTACTGATTTATCAAGCGGAAACATCACTTCGTGGAGTTGGCAATTTGGTAATAACAACACCTCAAGTTTACAAAACCCAACGGCTTCCTATACAGGAGTTGGCACATATACAGTTACTTTAACAGTAAGTGATGGCACGCAAACGGCTAGTGTAACTAAAACGAACTACATTCAAGTTTTTAATCCACCAGTTGCTGATTTTAACTTAAGTCCAAGTGGTGGTTGCACGCCTTTAAAAGTTGATTTTAACAGTACATCAAGCTCATCCAGTTCAATTGTAAGTTACATCTGGGATTTTGGCGATGGTAGTCAAGCTGGAACAGGAATCTCTCCCTCTCACACCTATTTAACCGGCGGTACATTTTCTCCTTCTTTAGAAGTAATTGATCAAAATGGATGTAATGCTACTAAACAAAAGCAATCAAGCGTAACAGCCACCGATGCACCAATTGCAGGTATATCCACCTCAAGTCCGAGATTCTCTTGTCAAGTTCCTCATACCGTAAATTTTATAAATACATCAACAGGTGCTAATTTGAACTTTTTATGGCGATTTGGAGATGGAAGTACCTCAACACTAACCAACCCTAGTTATACCTACACCTCTTTTGGTTCATATAAAGTGACCTTAGAAGTTACAGATCCGAATTGTGGTGACACACTTGAATTGAATAGCTACATTAACATTCAAGATCCGGTAGCCTTGTTTAGTACAAATAAGCGCAGTTTTTGTGTAGGTGACACTCTCTTTTTAGACAATCTTAGTACTAGTGCTAACTTTTACAATTGGGATTTAGATAATGGAAAAAATTCTTCCAGTTTTGAGCCGCAATTTATCTTAAATGATACCGGTAAGATAGTAATTACCCTAAAAGCCTTTTCAGGCTCCAATTGCTTTGATGAAGTAAAGGACAGTATCAATGTTGAAAAACTTGAAGTTGCGTTTTCTACTGATAGTATTTTTTCTTGTGTGTTTGAACAGATTACTTTAAATGGAGTTTCAAATATAAATGCCAATTTAGAATGGCGAATTGGGAATTCATTTGGTTCAGATACACTAATGGGTGATACCGTTTTTCATGTTTCAAGTGAAGGTGGATTCTATTCTGATACGCTAATAGGAATAAGCACAAGGGGGTGCATTGATACATTAATTAAAACAAATTATCGTGAAGTAGATGAGGTTTTTGCCAATATTACCGTTAATGGTAGAGAGATTATTGAAGACACACTAAAAGGTTGTCTTCCACTAAGTTTTGATTTTGCAGATAGTTCTACTTCCAATTACCCGATTGTTAATTGGAATTGGAATTTTGGAAACAATCAATTAAGCTCACTGCAACATCCAGGAAACATTCAATTTCCAAACAAACAAGTTTATCCAATTAGTTTAGAGATTACCAATTCAAAAGGATGTAAAGGTTTAGATGACCTTCATGCTGTGCTTGGTGGGTATCAGCATAACCCGGGTTTATATTTCTTTCCAGATACTATTTGTTATAATGAGCCCTTCACAATAATTGATACCTCAAGTCCTTTAAATCAAATTGATTCTTTTTACTACTCTTTACAAAGTCCTGATTTTCTTGTTTTTCTTGGAGTAGACACAGCAGGAGTTAAAACCAAAACTGAAGACATGGCAGGGAGATTTGGTATTCAATTAACTGTCTCAGATAAGGGTTGTGATACGACATTACAAGTTTCAGATTCACTAACTATTCTTGGACCAGTAGCTAGTCCCACTTTTTCCTCGAATTGTATAAATCGAAATTTGGTTTTCTTTGAAGCAAATGCCCATGACTATACCAAGTTTTACTGGGACTTTGGAGATGGAAGCCCTATTGACTCTGTAAACTTAAACCCTACTCATAGTTACAATTTGTTCAGGACCTATAAAACGATATTAACCCTAGTAAATGATACAAATAGATGTGACACCAATCGTTATGAATTATTTGTTCCCATTATCCAATTGCCACCATTAGAAATAAGACCTGATACTTTCGGCTATTGTGTAAATCAAGAATTTAAAATGTTTAATGCAGACTCTGCATTTTATCAGAATCATGATTGGTACCTCAACGGAATAAGAGTTGGAGATAAGTCTAGCAAAAAATTCACTTTTGAAGAAGCAGGGTATTACCCAATTGAACTACAAACTGAGGATGTATTTGGATGTACATATAGTCGAAAAGACACTATTTATATTAGTCAACCCAAAGCAAAAATTGGTTGGAAATTTATCAATAGCTGCGCCCCTGTTATTGTGGACTTTATTGACTCTTCAGAAACAGATACCACTATTAACCAATGGTACTGGACATTTGGGGATCTTGACACTTCTTACCAAAAAAGAGACACAATACAATTTCCAATTGATTTTCAAGGTGATGTATTTTTAAGAGTAACCAATGTTTTCGGATGCAGTGACTCGACAACAATTAAAGACTTTCTTTCTACCGAAGTTCTCAGGGTTAATTTTAGATATGGAAATGCAAATATTTGTGTTGGAGACAGTGTAGTTTTTAGGAGAAATACAAGTGGCTTGAATCCTACTTTTGAATGGGATTTTGGAGATGGAACTACCCTATCCAATCAAAATGATTTTGTAGTTCATTATTACAATCAAGCTGGAAATTATACGGTTTCTTTAACAGCTACCGATCAAAACGGTTGTATTAAATCATTCTCACAAAATCAGCTAGTTAAAGTTGAAGATTATCCAACTGCAGACTTTAGTGCAACACCTATCTACGCTCCTTGTCCACCACTAGATGTAAACTTTAGCGACTTAAGTTCAGGAAATGTTACTAGTTGGGAATGGCAGTTAGATCAAAATGATCCAGCAAAGTCAGTAGTTGAAAATCCATTCAAAAAATACACCTACCCAGGTGATTTTGATGTATTTCTTAAAGTTAGCACACCCAATGGGTGTACTGATTCCATTTTAAAAACCAATTATATACAAGTTGATGGTCCTGTTGCAGAGATTCAACTTTCAAATACCATAGCTTGTATTGGAGAAACGATTCTATTTGAAGCAGTAAATGGCTCACAAGTACAAAATTATTACTGGGATTTTGGAGATGGCAACTCTGCTAGTGGAATTCAAGTTCAACATGCCTATGACTCCACCGGTAAAATATATCCCTCACTTATTGTGGATGATGGCAATGGTTGTTCTGTTTCCATTATTGATTCCTTAGAAATATATGATGTGGAAGCTGATTTTGAATTGATAATTGATACGGCTTGTGTCCCTGCCGAACTAGCAATCAACAACTTATCAAGAGGAGCCAACTCTTATCAATGGAGTTTTGGAGATGGCACACAATCTTCTGACTTTGCACCATTAAAAATTTACCCAACCGCCGGAAATTATGAGGTACAATTAAGCATAAATTCAGCAATCGGTTGTTTGGATACGATTACTTTGCCATTTGTTGCCGCTCCAAATGTAGATTTAGTAAACACCTTAGATACTGGAATTTGTGAAGGCGATTCGATTTTACTTACTGCCCAAGGTGCTGATTTTTATGCTTGGAGTCCAGTTGCTTTACTTTCTAATCCTTTTGAGGATACTACTTGGGGGTATCCTACTCAAGATACGCTTTTTACAATCATTGGGAATAACATTTATAATTGCCCAGATACACAAGCTATAAAAGTTGAAGTAATTTCACCTCCACTAGATCCAATAATTAGTGATACCTCTATTATTATTGGTGAATCTGTTCCCTATTGGGTATTTGCTGGTAAAGGTTACTTATACCAATGGACACCAGCTGATGGAATCAATTGCCCAAACTACTACGATCCTATATTTTCACCATTAATTACTACCAATTATGAACTTTCAATAAAAGATCCTTTTAATTGTTTCTTACTTACCAAGCAATTATTAATTGAAGTAGAGGAAAAATACTCCTTAGATGTACCACAGGTTTTTAGCCCAAATGGTGATGGAATCAATGATGTCATTTTTGCCAAAGGTTGGGGTTTAAAAGAATTATTAGCTTTTAGAATTTACAATCGATTTGGAGAGTTGGTATTTGAAAGTTCTGATTTTGAGATTGGATGGGATGGCACCTACAAAGGTCAAGATCAAAATATAGAAACGTATGTATATACGGTAGAGGCTTTAACTTTTGGTGGTGAAGTTCTTCGAAAAAAAGGGAATATTAGTTTAATTCGATAAGCTACACCCTAATCATTTTCTCTTCTTCTACATAGACCAATGCTCCACCCACTTCAGACTGTGTAGCTTCTTTTAAAACAAAAATATAATCAAGTAATTGTTTTTTATGGGCCTCAAGCTCTTGACCAGTTTTGTATTCTAAAATAAAGTAGTTTCCATCCTTCAACTTAACAATACGGTCGGGTCTTAGAACTTCTCCGTTTGAATTATAAAGACTCAATTCTCGAAATACCTTTATATCATTCTGGAAATAAGGAGATATTTCTTCATTTTGAATGAGTCTCTCTAATTTAGTTTTGTAATCTATTTTTTCTTCTTGAGTGATTCTACCCTTTAAATAAAACATATTCAAAACTCGATTTATATCAGTTTCTGCTTTTATTTTAGATAAAATCTCATGCAACAAGTTACCATAAGCAATTGCCTTTTCTGTCTCTTCTTCTTGATAAAAAGCGGTTAGCTCTGTACTTAAGACTAGTTTGTTCTGCCAAGCCTCCGAAATATAAGTTAATCTAAAAAGTTCTTCTTCCCTATCCACTTTTTGCTTCTCCTCTTTGTCTTCTAATAAACCAAGCTCAAGAATATTCTCCTCCCCCTTTGATATAACAAAGTCATGTAAAAGGTGATGAATACCGATTGGACTATCGTCTCTTTTCTGAGGAATAGGGTCTACCAACAAATACAAACGATCTACAGCTCTTGTAAATCCAACATAATTATCGTTTAAAAAATCTTCTTGTCTCTTAATCCTTTCCATTTCCAATTCTTTTTCAAAAAGACTGTTTTGATATCGCTTACTGTCTGGAATTAAAGCATACGGAATCTCAACATTTAGTTCTACAGGAACCTTAACCCATAAATCAGAATTATTATGAGACGAACTATCTTGGCTTAAAAATGGAATAATTGTTACAGGAAACTCAAGGCCTTTCGATTTATGAATAGTCATAATTCGAATTGCATTCATTTCTGTTTCTAGAGACAAAGCCAACTTAGATTCATTTTTTTCCCAATATTCAATAAAAGATGGAAAGTGGTTCCCCTCTTTTTGCGCATACTCAAAAACTAAATCTTGAAAAAACTGAATGTAAACATCATAACTTTTATTGAATTGAAATTGACGAATTATTTCTTCAAATAAGGAGAACAAACTACAACCAATAAGTAACTCTCTATTTAAATTTATATCATATTTCTCGAATAATTTCTCGACTCCTTCTTCCATGCCAACATATTCAGACAAAAGCATGGCTTTCTGTTCAGCTTCTTCTTGCTGAACTAAATATTTTATGATTTTAACTTTCGCAATTACATTTTCAGGGTTCACACACCAGCGAAGCACACTTATTAATATATTAACTTCTGATGAAGCATTTAACAAAAGTGCCTCTGATGATAATACGGCTATACTTTGTGATTTTAAATGTTCAGCAACTAAAGTTGCTTGAGACTTTATTCGACAAAGAATAGCAATGTCTTTTAATTGATATTTGGACTCAATGGCCTCTTTAATGTGAGTTTCAATTCGACTTAATTGATTCTCCTTCAACTCCTCCTTTTTAAAAAGCTCAACCTGTACGTATCCTTTTCCATCATCATTGGCAATTTCTTGCTTTACTTCTTGAAAAGCTACTTTCGCTTCAGCATGAATTAAAGAATGATTGAAAGCAAACTGAAAAAACTCATTATTAAATGAAATGACATTGGCTTTAGAGCGTCGGTTTACAGCCAATTGCGCTTCTTGATAATTGGACTTTAAAGCACCTAATCGTTCAGAAACTAAATTGCCATATTGCTCATACAGATGGTCAATCTCGGGCATTTTAGCAAATTGTTCTGAAACGCCTCCTCGAAAACGGTATATAGCTTGCTTAGCATCTCCAACAATCATATTAAAATTTGCTTGTGAAAGTGATTCCTCCAATAAGGGTAATAAATTCACAAATTGAAGGATAGAGGTATCTTGAAACTCGTCAATCATGATATGCTTGTATCGCTCTCCTATTCGCTCATAAATAAAAGGCATAGGCTCATTTAAGACAACTTCAGAAACTCGCTTATTAAATTCACTAATGTGAATCACATTTTCTTCTTTTTTTATTTTATCAAAACGACTTTCTATTTCTTGAATCAAAGCTAAGCTTGACATTTTTTCTAATATAGCAAATGCCGCCAAAGCCGATTTATAATCCGTTTCAATCAAATTAAAATAGCGCTCAAGTAGTTGAGAAAGGGGCTCACTAATCCCGTCTATTTGTGCCGCATCAGCATTATTCAAACGTTTGGGATACCAATTTAAATTTTCATAGCTGCTTACTACTGTTTTACTTACTTCTATTTTATGAATCGTAGGATTGGAAATTGATTTAAAAAACTTCGGAATTAATCCTCTTGTAAAATGGTCATGAGGAATGTTATTCTCCCTAATTAATTTCAGCCCTTCTTTGCCAATTACAGCCAATTCCTTTAAAAAATGATTGACCTTTTTATTGAGAGATTTCCGGCTTTCTTCAAAGTCAGCATCATCAACTTGCTTTAAAGACTGCAAATAATAAAAGCTATTTTCATTGATCAGTTGATTGGCAAAGTGAAGCAATTCATTTTCTATTCGCCAACTTTTATCTAGTGTAATATGACGATACAAAAATTGAGTCAATAAGGAAGTTATTTTGGTGTTAGCCCCAACCTCATTAATCAATGAAAATATAGTCTTCTCCATGAGTTCTTCATGTTCAATAGCCACCATAAACTTTAAGGGAAGATTTAAATCTTTGGCAAAAGTTCGAATCAAGCGGTGGGTAAATTGATCAATGGTTGAAATGCTAAAGTCGCCGTATTGGTGAAGAATTTGACTAATTACTTTTGCGGATTGAGCTTGCAGTTCTTGAAAGCTAATACCCAATTCAGCAGCGATTAAATCAGACATGGCATCTTCCTTTCCTTTTTCAAATGCTTCAAGCTGATTAAGGACACGCTCTTTCATTTCTGCAGTAGCCTTATTGGTAAAGGTTATTGCCAAAATTCTACTAAAATAGGTAGCTTGGGTATTTGCTAAACAGAGTTTTATAAACTCCTTTACCAATGTAAATGTCTTTCCTGAACCAGCAGACGATTTATAGACTTTAAACATCATGCTAAATTTAATTTTTCAAGTATCAACTTAAGCTTCTTTTCTTGCGGAAGTGATACATCAATCCAATGAATTAAATGTCCTTGTTTTTCCATGCGCCTGAACCAAGTTTCTTGCTTTTTGGCAAATCGTCGTATGGCTTGAAGTAGACCCACATACATCTCGTCATAAGATAATTCTCCTTTTAGATAATTACTGATAAAACGATACTCTAAACCGAAATAATTCAACTGATCATGACTTACTTTTTTCTTAATCAAGTCTTCCACTTCTTCAATCATACCTTCTTTCAATCGTGCTTCTAGCCTTAGTTTAATTCGGCTTCTCAGCTTGTCTCTCTCGGTTTTAAGACCAAAAAGCAAAGCCTTTTCAACAGGGCTTTGACGTACAGAACTGCTGTTACTCTTTTCAGCTAAAGCAATCTCAATTGCTCTAATCAATCTTTCTTTTTCTAACAAATCTGTAGAATTGTGTTGATTGGGTTTTAGCTTCAATAATTCCGTCTTTAACTCTTCTAAAGACAAGATATTTAGCCGATTTCGCAAGGTAACATTCTCTTCTACTTCAACCATAGCCTTTGAATCCAAGGCCGCTTGAATATACATACCAGTTCCTCCACACAAAATAATTGGCGTTTCCTTCTGTTTAGCATTTAAATAGATTTCAAAAAAGTCTTTTTGAAAGTTAAAAACATCGTATCGCTCAGTTGGCGATTTAGTATCAATTAAGTGGTGTTTAATATTCCGGTCTCCTAGTTGGTATTCCTTCAAATCTTTACCAGTTCCAATATCCATTCCACGGTATACTTGCCGGCTATCTGCACTTACTATTTCAGCTTGAATGGCATCTGCCAGAGAAACAGCCAAGTTGGTTTTTCCTGTAGCTGTAGCGCCTAAAATGACAATGAGTGGAAAAGAGTTCAACAAAAAAGTTTTGAACCGAAATTAACCATCATTCACTATTTGCCTTCAATTTAGGAGTAACTTTGTTTTTAATGAAACAGCGATTGTCTTCAATATTAGCATTGGGTTTATCATTTCTCTTGATTTTTACACTATCGTTTAAATCTATGATTCGTTTGAGCTATGAAATCAATAAGCTAGAAATTATTGAGAAATTTTGCATCAATAAGGAAGAAAAGAGTTTCCAATGTGACGGAAAATGTCACTTAGCTACTCAATTAGAGCAAGCTGATTCTTCAGAAGAAGAAATTCCTGCAGAATTCCGCTCTGAAATAAATCTCTTACTCTTTGGTCCATTAGAGAATGAATCTTTTGGCTCAAATATAGAAAGTGAATTAGAATTTATTGAGGCTTATACTAATTTATATGCCTTTCTTTTTAGCACCACCATTGAACATCCGCCGAAATTAGTTTAGCAAAATCTATTTAATAATTGCTAAATAAAATTTTATGCTTAAATACTTTCTAGTATTACTAAGTCTCTCTGTTAGTATAAATACTTGGGCTTGCGACTTATGTAATATTTATTTAAACATGGAACCCAACGATCTTGGTAGTTCCATGGGTTTCAACTACCGATATAGGCTGTTTCAAAACAAGCAGACTAATTATAATACGGTCAGTTCTAATTTAAAACACGCCATAGGTAATACTGTAATTGCTGATGCTAATATTCAGGAAGAAATCTTCAATAGCTATGATTTGTGGCTAAACTATTTCTTTTATGAAAAGTGGCAATTGTATGGCAATATCAGCTTTACCGATAACTATTATAAAGAAGATGATAGTGTTATGGTAAATGTTGCAGGAATTGGAGACTTAACGCTACTTGCAAAATACATTGCATTTAATACCAAAGCAACTGACTCTTCCGACTGGAAATTTCGTTTAAGTATTGGTGGAGGAATTCAAGTCCCTATTGGTCAGTATAATAAGACCTATGTTGTATCGCCTAGCAGTTCAGCAAAAGGCAATGTTGTTTATGGTGCACCATACGAAGAATTGGACCCTCACATGCAAGCCGGAAGTGGTAGTTGGGACGTTCTTTTGGTAGCAGAGGGACTGAGTAGGTATAAAAATGTGGGTATTTCAACCAATATCACTTACCAGGTTAATACAGCAAATAGCAATCAATTTAAATTTGCTAACCGCCTAAATCTAAATGCAAATGCATTTTATTTAGCACAAATAAAAAAGTTTACCCTAGCTCCAAATTTGGGAATAAGTTATGAAAGTAGCCCAAGAGACGAGTTTAGAGGTGATGATTATCTTAACTCAGGGGGTAAAGCCTTATTTTTAAGTTCCGGAGTTAAATTTTATTTCAAAAAGTTTGCCTTAGGGGCAACATATTTCAAACCAATTCGTCAATCGTTATATGACAATCAATTAAATAACAAACTACGCACAACGGTTGACTTAACTTATTATTTTTAAAAAAATTAGAAGATGAAAACACGATTCAAATCAAATACATTAGCTCTAGTAGCATTAGCGCTTACATCAATTGCATTTACAGCATGTGAAGATGATGAGGATGAGACATTAATTGAGACTAGAATTGTTGAACAAGCAACACCTCGCTATCAAGCTACTATTACCATGAAAGAAAAGGTAAATGGTGCTGATTTAACCATGAATACCACAAATAAGCCATATTCTAATCTTAGAGGACAAACTTTTAACGTTAGCCGTTTAAGGTACTTAATCAGTGATGTTACTTTTCACAAAGAAGACGGTACGGCCTTTACTATAAATGATTATCATTTTGTAGATGCAACAGATCCAGCGCATGACACCTATATGCCAACTGCAAAAGTTCCCGCTGGAACTTACAATAAGCTTTCGTTTACTTTTGGATTTGACATGGAAGATAATATCAGTTTTGCGTATTCTGACTTGAATTTAGCAAATTGGGAATGGCCTGCAATGCTAGGTGGTGGTTATCACTTCATGCAACTTGAAGGAGAGTACGATAGTTCAGGCACTTCTGTATTTTTTGCAGCTCATATGGGTACTGCAAGAAACAATACAGTAACACCAACTACTTTTGAAGCCAATCATTTTGAAGCAGTTATTGACACTACAATTACCGTAGCTGCAGATTTCTCTTTTGCTTTGGTAATGAATATAGAGCAATGGTTTGAGGGGCCTTATGAATGGGATTTTAATGTGTATAATGCATCGCTTATGCCAGTTTATGATGCACAGCGCAAATTGAATCTAAACGGACCATCTGTGTTTACGTATGAGTAATTTAAAAAAATTAAAATTTATTCTAATTATCCTTTTTTTGGCATCTTGCCAAAAAGAGGATAATTCTGATTTAATTACGGTTATCTCAGAAGACAATACTACTGCCTCCCCTACTCCTTATCCCTTTCAATTACCTGCACACTTTAGCTTGATTGGAGCACCTTCTGAGCCCGATTCAAATCAAACAACCATTGAAGGAGTTGCCTTAGGTAAAAAATTATTTTTTGAACGAAAACTATCTAAGAATAATCAACTTTCATGTGGAGCATGTCACCAACCACAGTTTGCGTTTAATGACCCAGGCATGCGTGTCAGTTTAGGAGTTGGAGGCACTCCAGGAGTAAGAAATGCAATGCCTTTATTTAACCTTGCTTGGACACCCTCTACCAATTCAAAGTTCAACTGGCATGGCTCAGCTGAAAGTTTAGAAATACAAGCATTTGAACCAGTTGTAAACCATCTTGAAATGCAGGAAACATGGACTAATGTAGTTCAAAAGCTACAAAATGATCCTGCCTATCCTCCGCTCTTTCAAGCAGCATTTGGCACTTCAACTATTGATTCTATTCTAGTAGTTAAGGCGATTGCACAATTTGAAAGGACATTGATTAGTGGCAACAGTAGATTTGACAATTACATTAAATCAGAAAGAGGCTTGCCAACCAATGGGCCAGGTCTTAGCCAGCAAGAATTAAGAGGTCTACAGCTTTTTATTGATGAACAAAAAGGCGATTGTGCTCATTGTCATGGAGGTCCATCAAACCCACTTATGACAGACAACCAATTTAGAAATAATGGTTTGGATGCAATTCCTGATTCTGGTTTGGCTATAGTTACAAAAAATGCTCTTGATGTAGGAAAATTTAAAACTCCATCTGTTCGAAATCTTGTATTTACGGCACCTTACATGCATGATGGAAGATTTAATACGTTAGAAGAGGTGGTAAACTTTTATACCGATAGTGTAAAAGAATCATCTACTTTAGATGGCTTTATGCGAAAACCTAGAGATTTGTCAGTTCAAGAAAAAGCAGATTTAATCGCCTTTTTGGAAAGTATGACAGACAGTAGTTTTGTAACTAATCCTGAGTTTAGACCTTAATGAAAGTTTGTTCGATTTAATTCGCGCATCTTTTCACGATTCAAATTCTCTTCTGGGTTTTCTGTAATGGTGTGTAAGGGAAGAATTTCACCATCAACTGTGCGCTTGTAACACTTCAGTTTATCTTTAAAAATGGAAGACTTATAAACGGACTTACCGATGAGCATTCGAACACATTCTTGAACTCCTTCTACAATGGAAGGATGCGGATGAATCATATGTGCTAATTCATCAATTCCTTTATTCATATACATCAAAAGAGAAACCGATTGAATTGCACTTGAGGCATGTTCTCCAATGGCACGCATTCCCAAGACTTTCATGTCTTCATCGTCTGAAACAATAATTTTGAAAAAGCCATTCGTTTTACGCATAGCTATTGCACGAGCAATCGTTGAATAATCAACTTTTGAAACGCGAATAGGGATGTTCAACTCTTGAGCCTTTTGTTCGTTTATTCCTACTGATGCCACTTCAGGCGATAAGAACATAATGGTTGATATATTCTCATAATGTATTGGCTTAACAGGAAAATCTGCAAACATTTTTACTACAGCATGTCTGGCTTCTCTTTCTCCCACATTTACTAAAGCCAAATGTCCAGATACATCTCCTACTGCATATATATTAGGAACATTGGTCCGTGTATCTTCATCTCCAATATGAACCCCTCTCTTGCTCATTTGAACATTTGCATTATCGAGGTTTAATTCTTCAATATTGGGAACTCGACCAATTGAAAGCAAAGCCTTTTCTACTTCAATTACTTCACGGCTCCCATCTTGGTTTTCTATCTCATATTCCACAGAATCGCCCAAATGCTCCATTCGGATTAACTTTGAACCACGATGAATTACGACTCCGTTTTCTTCTAAATTTGAAGCAACCAAATCAGCCACATCATCATCTTCGAAAGGTAATATACGTTCAGCTTTATCAATTAAATAGACTTTGGTTTGACCAAAGTTGGAAAACATAGTTGCAAACTCACATCCAATAACCCCTGCTCCTAAAATGACAAGACTTTTTGGAAATTCCTTCAAATGCAATATTCCATCTGAAGTCAGAATTACTTTTTCATCTACATTAATATTCGGAATTACCCTTGGTCTACTTCCTGAAGCAATTATGGTATTTTCTGCATATACAGTAAAAGAACTACCATCTTCCTTTTGGATTAAAATCTCATTGGCTGAAACAAAACTTGCTTTCCCTTTCTCATAATTTATGAGACCTGTTTCAGCATGAATAATACGAAGGTGACAAGACAGTTGAAACTTTCTTTCAAATAAAGCTTCATCAATAATTTCTTTTACCTTGTCAAAGGTTAAATCAATGCGCTTATCTTCACCTATTTCCTCTTTTACCGTTTTTACCTTATTAGAAAGCTCCCACATGGTTTTTGAAGCAAGTGCTCCATCGTAGATCCCATATCCACCCAATTTTTCTTTTTCAACTAAGAGTACTTTCTTTCCAAAGTCAATGGCTCTCATCGCCGCAGCATATCCTGCAGGCCCTCCGCCTATAACACATAAATCGTACTTATCCATATTGACCAAAAGAGTAAGTGAAAATTCACTTTAATTTTTCAATTAAACAAATTTAAGCAAGGTTTGTGCGATATACACAGTTTGAATATTAAGCTTTAACGGTTTATTGTTAAAAAAAAAGCCACTTTAAAAGTGGCTCTAATTTTATTCTGCGGCAGTTACATCAATTAACTCCACATCAAATATCAATGTAGAATATGGTTTAATTGGTCCACCTGGTCTAGGGTTTGCACCGTAAGCAATTTTTGAAGGAATAATTAATCTAGCCTTACCGCCTACTCTCATCATTCCAATTCCTTCATCCCAACCTGGGATAACTCTTCCTTGGCCTAATGGAAACTCTAAAGGCTCGTATGGCTCTCTTCTTTCATCATAAAGTCCTTGCTCTTGTGCAATGTCTTTAATGCTTGTATCAAAATAGGTTCCGTCTAAAACTTGCCCTGCATAATGAACCTTTACAGTCATTCCTGCTTCCGCTTTCTTTCCAGTTCCCTTTACTTTAGAAATAAATATTAATCCACTTTCGGTTGGTTGAGCATCTATTTCATTGGCTTTTAAATAAGCATCAAGTTCAACCATTTCAGCTTGCATTCTTTCTTCTTGAATACGTTGTTGCTCAGCTTGCATTTCTTCCATGCTTTGAACAGTCAAAATACTTACATCAAAAAATAAGTTACTTGCACTATCAACAAAATCAGGCAATTCTCTCATTCTAGCTGTTTTTAAGAAAAAGCTATCAGCACTTACAATGATAGACGCACTATCACCGACGTTCATACCAATAAAAGCACCCAAAATATCTCCTTTAAAACTAGCAGAATCTGCTCTTAATTGAACTGGTTGACCACTTTGTTTGCTATCCATAATAACAGAATCACTTTCTGTTTTATACATCATGTTTAAGGAAACAATATCACCAATTTGAATTTGTCGACCAGTATCATTATCTGAGTGATACTTAATATACAAACCATCTTGCTCTGTATAACCAGGATAAGGTGATTTTGTACTTGAAGAACAAGAAATTAAAAGTGCTGAAACAGCGGTAAATAAGGTACTTAATGAAATGACTTTTCTCATGTCTAATTCTTTACTTTTATTATTTTAACGTCAAATATAACTGCGGTGTACGGCGGGACAATTCCTGCTAGAGAACCTTCCTCTCCGAATGCGCGGCGCGAAGGTAATATAATTTTAACGCTTTCACCTGATTTTAGCCCACTTAATCCTAAATGTAAGCCATCTATTAATTGATACTCTTGTCCGTAGGTAAATGTGGGTACAATTGATTTGTTTCTGCTATCTTCAAATACATATCCATTTAAAAATTTACCTTGATAGGCTATGCTTACTTCAGAACCTGATTTAATATCCTCACCATCATGATTGATTTCTGTAATTAGGCGGTACACATCTTGAATGGTATCAAGATAGCCATCAAGACTTTTCACATACTTTCGCAATGCTAGTTGTTCGTCAATTTCTCTTTCTGAAAGTACCTTCCTTTTATAGTCTTCTACTTCTTCTTTTTCTAAAATGTGATTTAATCGAAAATAGACATACAAAAGTCCAGTGTCTTTCTGTAAGGGCTGATAAAAGCTAAACTTTTGATTGAAATCTGATCGTTTTACTCTAAAAACCCCACTATCGCCAGCTTGAATCGTGGTAAAGGCAGAATCAAATGCTGTTTCTTTCAGCTGGAATACATACGGGTAATTGGGCACATAATGTAAAGTATCACCCGCCTCATTGCTCACTACAAATGAAGTTGCAAGAAACTGGCCAATTTTTGGACGCTCTCCTTCACCCAACTGAACATATTTAAAATCTACTTTTTGATTTATGGATTTGAACTCCTTAACGTCGTACTGACATGCCCAATGAAACAGCAGAATTATCGCCAAAATTAGTTGAAGCGCGAATTTCATCTTTTTGCAACTAGTGTTAAATCATAAACTAAAGTTGATTGGGTTGGAATGGCATGCTGGTCGCCCGTTACACCATGCGCTAGGTGTGCAGGTAAAATAAATTGAGCGCTCTCTCCTACTTTCATCAACTTAATCCCTTCGTGCAAGCCGCGTTCTACTTCATCAAAATCTACTGCAAATTCTTGGACTTCACTTGCATTTGTTTCATATAAAGTATCACCATCTAATAATCGCAAGGTATATTTGATTACTGCAATATCTCCTGTGTTTAAACTATCCCCATTTCGTTTTTGATAAATGCAATACCGCAATCCCGTCCCAGTTTTTGTGAACTTTAGGTCACTATGCTCAATGTATTCATCAATCTTTTGTTTCTCTTTTTCCAAAAAAGCTTTATGCGACCTAATCATTAGGCTTTCGTATTCTTTTTTGTTTTCAAATGGCAGTTTCTTTTTTTCTTCATTTACACAAGAAAATTGAACCAAAAGAAAAACAAAAACACCAATTTTAAAAAGCCAATGCTTCTTCATACTCAGGAAGTAATTTGATTAGTTTCTCAACCGTTTCAGCGACGTTTAATTTGCTGATTCCTCCGGCGGCATTAATATGTCCCCCTCCGTTAAAATACTTTGCAGCCAATTGATTAACTTGAAAATCGCCTTTTGACCGAAATGACATCTTGACCTTTCCATCCTTTTGTGTAATCAAAACGGCCATATTCACTTCCTTAATTGAAAGTGGAAAATTTACCAGGCCTTCTGTATCACCTTTTCTAAAGTTAAATTGCTGCAGCTCTTTCTCGGTAAGTGCGATAATTGCTGCATGATATTCTGGTAAAATGGTCAATTTCTCGTTCAAAGCAAATCCTAATAATTTCAATCGATCGGCTGAATAACTATCATACACATGACTGTGAATAAAAGTGGGATCTGCACCCAAATCCAATAGGGTTGCAGCTATTTGATGCGTTTTTGAACTTGTTGAAGAAAAACGAAATGAACCAGTATCTGTAAGTATTCCTATATAAATGGCTTGAGCAAAAGCCTTATTTTCAAATACTTTGCCCAAGAGCTTTTCTGTAAATTGGTATACGATTTCAGCTGTTGAACTTGCTTTGGTATCAGACCATTGATAATCTGCAAAATCATCAGGCTCTTGATGATGGTCCAAATTAATCAATAAGGCATCTTTATTCGCCCGAATATCTTGTTCTAACCTAGCCGTTCTAACCAAGGTATTAAAATCCAAGCAAAAAATGATTGCTGCATTTTTGATTGATTTCTCTGTTTCTTCTCTTTGTTTCTCAAAATTAATCACTTGATCAAAACCTTCTAGCCAAGCTAAAAATTCTGGTGCTGGGTCAGGTGTTATTACTTGAACTTGATGGCCAAGATGCTTCAGCAGATGAAACATCCCTAGTGAGGACCCAATAGAGTCTCCATCAGGTGATCGGTGTGACACAATGATAATTGACAAACTTTCTTGAAGGAGTTTGCTTTGAAGTTCTTGAAATGAAATCATGCTTCAAAAATAAATAAGCAAACTATCTAATGCTCTAAAGTGCAAAATTGTTGTTCACAATTGACCGCTTTTACAAGTTTTAACAGTATTTCCTAAACTAAGCGCGCTAGCTCATGTTTCATAAATAAAAACTCAAACCATGAAAGAATTAAGTGAATTAGAATTAAACAATCAAACAACCTACAATTTAAAAATGGACATCGGAATTGATAAAGATGACCGTGAAATTATTGCAGAAGGTTTATCGCGAATATTAGCGGATTCATATTCTTTGATGATTATGTTACATAATTATCATTGGAATGTAAAAGGTAAAAACTTTAGGCAAATTCATCTTTTAACTGAAGAGCAATATGAAGAGATTTTTGCAGCCATTGATGAAATAGCGGAACGAATTAGATCTTTAGGATTTCTTGCTCCAGGTTCAATGGAAGAATTTAGCAAATTGTCTGACTTAAAAACACCAAATGCTAAATCTTCAGAAAATGAAATGATTGCTGACTTGCTTCAAGCGCATGAGCACATAGCAAAACACAGTAGAAAAATTATTGGTTTGGCTGATGAAAAAAGTGATGAAGCCACTGCCGATTTATTAACAGAACGCGTAGATGTGCATGAAAAATCTGCTTGGATGCTTAGAAGCATGATTGAAACTGAATAAATCATTTATTATGAAAAACAATAGCTTTCAAACACTTTCAGAAGCAGTAAATGCGCTTCAAGCAAGAGGATACGAGTCAGATGGCTACATTGAAAAGAACAGCTTACATGTAGGTAATAAGAATTTCAAAGCATCAGAGGTTCAAATTTCAGAATTTCATCGCTTTGAGGGAATGACAAATCCTTCAGATACATCAATAATTTATGCTCTTGAAGCAAAAAACGAAAACACGCGATGTTTACTCATAAATTCTTACGGTGCTAAAGCTTCTGAAGAAATTTCAAATTTTATTAAAGAAGTAGAAATCGATGAATAAGGAACTTATATGCATCTATCATAAGGGTGAAAACTACACGGTAAATCAAGCTGCCTCTATGGCCAAAGATCGAAATATTAAAATCAATTTTATTGATGTTCGAAAAGAACCCTTGACTGCCACTCAACTAAAAACCTTAGCTTCTGAAATGGAAGTAGAGTTGAGAGAATTAGTGGATACCAAAGCGCTTAAGGATAGTAAAAACATAGATTATTTAGATGATGAAAATCAATTATTGTTCTTAAGTCAAAATCCATCTAAACTAAAAACCCCTATTGTTAAAAAGGATAGTCAAGTGTTTTTCTTAACTAAACCGACTGATTTATTAAGTGAAGTGAATGTAAAACAGAATATTGACCCTTACAATCATTAGAATTATTAATTTTAAACTAAATACCAAACCCATTATGGATAATACAAGTAAAGTACTATTAGCAGTTGCAGCAGGAGCTGCAGCAGGTCTTGTAGCAGGAATTTTATTAGCACCTGCTTCAGGTGAAGAAACAAGAGAAAATCTTAAAAAACAAGGTCAAAAATTAAAGGATGACGTTAGTTCAACTTTAGAAGAGTTAAATGAAAGTGCCAAGGAAAAAATTGACCAAATCAAACAAACGGCATCTCATGCAATCAATGAAAAAACTGCATGAATAATCCTGAATTAAAAGACCTTATCGAAGAGTCTAAAAACTATATAGAAGCCAAATTTGATTTGTATAAATTAAAGATGGCGGAACATAGTTCAGAAGCCTTTGCCAAGCTCATGGGAGCCTTCATATTGGCAGGCTTCTTTCTTCTTTTTATGGTAGCCTTAAGTTTTTTCTTAGGTATGCTTTTTAGTGATTTAATGGGAAGCAATATAGCCGGCTTTGGTACCATTGCAGGCCTATATTTGGCAATTCTTTTGATTCTTTTTCTAAAAAGAAAATCTTTGTTAATCAACCCTCTACAAAATTCAGCCATTCAAACCCTATTTAAAGATGAAGAGAAAGACAAAAATTAACGATTTAGCTAGCTTAAAATTAGCCCAAGTCGAAAGGGAGGTTGAATTGGTTGAACGTGAGTTGAGTCTTAAAACTAAAGGGACTTTAATTTGGGAAAGCGTTCTTGATTTGTCTTTCTTCAGTAATAAAGACAAACCGGGTGTTAAAAATTTATTGGTTGAACATTTTTCACCAATCACCCAAATGGTGAGTAGTTTCTTAATCAATAATATCATTAAGCCTAAGTCGAAATGGGTTAGAAAAATTTCTACTACACTTAGTTCAATAGTCATTCAACGCTACAGCAAATTCTTCCAATTACTTTTCAAAACCTTTTTACAAGACGACCAAATTGAAAGCAAATCTAAAATCTAAGTCTACTCTTGATGTTCTTTGGAAATCACTATTAGGACTTACCCTATTAATTTATGGATTAAATGCTGCAAGTAGCATTTTAGTTCCTATTGTTACCAGTTTGTTTTTAGCATTATTGCTCAATCCAATTGTAAGTTGGTTGGAAAAAAAGGGCATGAATAGCATATTGGCTATTATTTTAACTTTATTATTAGTTTCTATAGTAGTTAGTTCTGCTGTATTCTATATCTCAACCCAAGCAAAAGACTTAATCATGGACTTACCAAACTTAATGGATAAGTTCAATGCGGTGATAGATAAAATTTTTAGTCAGTTAAATAATTTAATTGGCTTTAGTTCAACAGATCAACTTGACCTTTTAAAAGACAATGCAGATAAGTTAATTTCTTCCGGCGGTTCCATCTTTACAGATGCTATTTCAGTAACTTCCAATGTGGTGACATTCATTACATTAATTCCCATTTACATTTTCTTCTTTTTACTTTATCGAAAGAATTTCAAGCATTTTCTATCGATGCTAAGTCAAAAAAACAAAGATTCTGAGTTATTGGATATTGCTGTAGAAATAAAAAAAATGACCCATTCCTACATTAGCGGTCTTTTAATAGTTATAAGTATAATAGCCATTTTAAACACGGTGGGTTTATTAATTCTTGGTTTAAAATATGCGTTGTTTATGGGCGTTGTTTCCGCCATTTTAACGGTTATTCCCTACATCGGTGTATTTATAGGCGCTTCTTTACCCATTATGGTAGCCTTAATCACCAAGGATTCTCTCATGTATCCTATAGGGGTAGTATCTATTTACGCTTTTGTGCAGTTTGTTGAAGGTAATTTTATTACTCCAAACATCATCGGTTCTAAAGTAGATGTTAATCCCCTAGCCGCAATTATAGCTTTAATCATTGGAGGTCAAATTTGGGGAATTATAGGAATGATTTTAGCGATTCCCATGTGTGGAATCATGAAGATTATTTTTAGTCATTATGAATCTACAAAACCATATGCACTATTGCTTCAGAGTAGCAGTAATGCACATCGTGAAAAGGAAAGTAAACCCATAGAGCTTCAAGTTAAAAAGATTTTTAAGCGAAAGAAAAAAGCGCCTGAAGCAGAAGAAAACAATGATTAATTAGAACTTAGCACAAGGCACTAGGAAACGTCTACTTCTTCTTTTCTTTCTTTTACTTGCTGTTTCGTAAACAATTGAAATTTCATGGGAACCCCCACTATTTGTTGCTAAGCGAGAAATGGTTGCATCATAACTGTAGCCAATTCTAAAATTCCTATCGGGTATAGAATATCCAACCAAAAATGTAAGTGCATCATTATTTTGATAACCTGGCTCATAACTTTTAAAGCCGGGAATTCCTCTATACCACAATCCAAAAACAAAAGGTGCATGGTTATAGTAAGCTCCAAAATCAACTTGGTCGAACATGCCTTGTGATTTATAATGCACTGCTGTCATAATTTCTTTGGCTGATAGTCGCTTTTTTATCGGGCCTGAAAGCGATATTTTATAACCAGCATGAATTGAATACTTCATGGGTAACTCACTTAAATTTCCATCACCCAAAAGGGTTTGATTTGGTCTATTCAAATGATTTATGGAGAAACCCGCCCAATACATTTCACCATATACTAAACCACCTGCACTAATATCAGGATAACTAATAGTTTCATTTGAAAAAGCATCTTCATCTGCAGTTAAAGCGCTATTGCTTTCCAATTGATCATTAAAAGTTAGTTTGCCATAGTCTATGCCTCGGAAAGAATATCCCATTTTTAATCCTGCTTGGATATACAGTTTTCGTTGTACTTGAAAACGATACGCATACGACAATGCTGCTTGATTTGTAGTTAAACCAAAAGAACCTGCTTCCTCTCGATTCAATATAAGTCCAAAGCCACTATTTATATCAGCTACGTTTAAATCATAAGATGCATGATAAGATTCAAAAGCACCTGGTATATTAGGCCACTGATGTCTATAATTCATCACAAAACGATGTTCTATTGTAGAACCTGTAAAAGCAGGATTGATGTACAGTGGAGCTGCATAAAATTGCGAGTACTGCATATCTTGCGCCTTTAAAGCAACTGTAAAGGTCAATAGCAAAATGATATAGAACAATCCTTTTTTCATTGTCCTTGTTTTGCTTTAAGTGAAAATTTCAAAAAGTGCTCTTCAAGTAATTCTTTTGTTTTATACTGAATCGTTTCCTTTTTCTCTTCATAGCCTTCCACCTGAATATTCAATTGATAAGACACATTCGGATTCACTAAAAAGATAAACTCTCCATCGTCTTTAGACGCTTGGTAAATACCTACCAAATCGCCAGACTCCACCTCAACTAGGCTAATCTCTCCTGCTAATGGAATTTTTGATGTTTCATCCATCAATTTAGCTTTTATTACAGATTGTCTCAATTTCTTTTCCAAATAATCAATCCGGTAAATATCATGACCTCCTAAACCATTTTCCTTTTCGGTGGCATAATAGCCATGTTGCTCATTGGCTGAAATAACAAAGTAAATGTCATCTTCAGTAGTATTTGTTGGGTATCCTAAGTTTTCAGGCTTTTTCCAAGATCCATCTTCTAGCTGCTCACTTTTAAACAAGTCAAATCCACCCATATTCTCATGTCCTTTTGAGCTAAAGTACAAGCTTTTTCCATCTGGGTGAATAAAAGGTGCATCTTCGTCAAATGGGGTATTGATTTCTTCTCCTAAATTTAAAGCTTCACTCCACTCCCCATTGGGCAATTTAACGACACGATATAAATCAAATCCCCCAAAGCCACCAGCCCGATTACTAGAAAAATAAAATGTCTGACCATCCAAAGAAATAGAAGCACTTGGCTCAATACTCTCGTAGTTGTTTATCTTTTCACTCATTCGAATCGGTGTGGTCCAAGTCCCATTTAAATAAAGTGATTCATACAAATCTCCACCAATTAAATTCTCATTGGTTCTAAAAGTATAGAGTCGCTTACCATCAGGTGAAAGACCTACACTGGCATCATGTAAATTGGTATTTACCTCCCCTTTTAATAAGCGAGCTTCTTGCCAAATTCCGTTATCCTTATGACTTTCATAAATATCTTCATAGGGTTTTCCCGTTGGGTCAAGCTCATTTTCCGAATGAAGTCTTCTGCTTGTAAATAACAAAAGTGTTTCATCCGAAGAAATTAAAGGTACATATTCATCATGTTCGCTATTAATTGCTTCTCCAAGGTTGACGATATTCAAAAGTTCAGGCGATCCCATTTGCTTTTCTGCGAATTCTACATTCGATTTTAATCGCTCAATCAATTCCCAAGTATAATTCGTTTGTTTTTCATCTCGATATTTTTCAAAATCTTGAATCGAATTTCTTGCCTTATCAAATTCATTTTGACTTAGATACACCCTAGCCATTAAAAAATAAGAATCGGTATTAAAATACTGCCCCTTTTGCAAATAGGTCAATGCTTCATCTTTTTCACCTAATTGAAAAAGCGCATCTCCTAGTTTGAAATTGATTTCTTGAAAATCCACATCTGCCGAGTAAACCTGCTTAAATAGTTTAACAGCAGTATAAAAGTCCCCATAAACGTAATAAGAGTCCGCATCTAAAAAGGTGTTCTTTTCTTCCTTGTTATACTTTTTGGATTGGGCTAGCAATTCTACATTGGCCCCTAGTAAAGTGCTTATGATAAGTATTAATTGAACTCTTCTCATTACCTCAACAACATTAAATCACCCACTTTTACAATTGAAGTCCCATCTGCAAATTCAGCGGTAACTTTCCAAACATATACATCCTGTTGACAGAGTTCATCTTTGTAGTATCCGTCCCACCCAATTCCAATATCCTTACTGACAAAAAGTAATTCTCCCCATTTGTTAAAAATATTGAGCTCATATTTTACAGCGCCTTGAATTTTAGCATAAAAGACATCATTCAAATTAGCTCCAGAGGCAAAAGGGTTTACCGTGCCCCCATTGCTTCCATTCGGGTTTGGAGTAAAGGCGTTAGGCACTTCCAAATTCCCTTCTAGTTTTGCCTCAATTTGAGTAGGCATATAGAAAGTATCTCTACATCCTAAGCTTGTACTAGCCACTAAATAAATATCAAAAAAGCCCTCTTCTTGGAAGTAATAAACAGGACTTTCTTCATTTGAAGTATTCCCATCTCCAAAGTTCCATTCATACTCATCGGCATCTACTGAAGTGTTGCTTAACACCAATGGATCATTGGGAATATAAACCGTTCGCTTATTCGCAAAAAACTGCGCTCTTGGCCGATTAAATACTTGAATGTAATTGGCTTTAATTTCCGTATCCTCTTTATTTGGAGCAAAACCCAATACTTTTAAAGTTACAGTATAGTCCCCTTCATTTAAGTAAGTATAAGTTGGATTCTCTGCCGTTGAAGTTCCCCCATCTCCAAAATCCCACTCAAACCTATTTCCATACAAAGATTCATTAGTGAATTGAACTTTAAGTGGTTCACAACCTGCAGCTGAATCACTAAAATCAGCTACTGGCACCGGCACATCTATTTCGACTAATTTTTCAATACTATCAGCACAGAATGGTGTATAAGCAACCAACTTAATTAAATACTGCCCCCAAGTAGAATACGTATGCGGAGCAGGGTCTTCCAAAATAGATGTTGCAGAATCCTTAAAGTCCCAACGATAAGACCAGTTACCAGGATTGGTTTCATTAGTCACACTAACTGTTGCATTTGGATAGACTTGAAAAGTGGGGCTTGGTGTAAAATCAGGAATTGGAGTAGGCCGAACAAGAATATCTTTTGTTAGGGTATCATTACACTGATATAAGGATTGCGCAATGAGTTGAGTTGTGTAGATAGAATCAACAGAACCTGTATTGGTATATTGATTGGTTACAATTTGGCCCATGGCAATTCGTCCATTTCCAAAATCCCATTGAAAGCTTACAGCCCCAAAAGACTGACTTCTATAGGTAAGGTCTAATGGAGAGCAACCAATTGTATCTACATCAAAATCAGCAGTTACTTGCGGACGAACTTGTATGCTTCTGCTTAATGTGTCTGCACAGCCTCGGTTTGTGTATACCTCTAAGCGCGAAGTGTAATTAATAGGTACAAGTGATAATGTATTGTTATAAGTATGATTAACCGAAGGTCCGCAGTCAATCAAATCTACTCCATCGCCAAACTTCCAAACACATGAATCAGCTAAAGAAGAATTACTTAAAAAACTTACAGGTAAAGGATGACAGCCATCGTTTTCGTCTATGCTATAATCTGCAATGGGTTTAGGGTAAACGGTAATGTCTTGTGAAATACTATCAACACACCCAAAATTACTTCGCACTTTCAATTGAGTGGTAAAAATGGTATCTCTTAAGACGTTGCTTAAGAAGAAATGCTGAGGGTTTTGTTGCGGGCTAGCACCTCCATCTCCAAATCGCCATTCATAAAATGCAGCACCTGTAGATTGATCATTAAACCGTACAGGAAAAGGATGACAACCAGCAGTATCTGAATCAAAAGCAGCAATTATTTGGGGGTTAACACGAATATTTTTTCTTGCAGTATCTCTACATCCATTATCCGTTATAATGATTAGTTGAGCAGGATAATCCACTGGAAAAAATGAAGTTGAATTATTGTAAGTATGGGTAAAATTTGGACTACAATCATTCCTTCCATTACCATCCCCATATGTCCAAACACATGAATCTCTTAAAGTAGATTGATTGGTAAAACTAACAGGCAAAGGATGGCATCCTGCACTATCATCAACACTAAAAATGGCCGTTGGCTTTGGATAAATTAAAATATTCTTAGTCACTGTATCACTACAAGATTGAGGAGAAGTAGCAATTAAGTTTACTGCAAAAGTCTGATTGTTAGTCCCTGTATTTACGAAAGTATGTCTAGGATTTGGAGCAGGAGAAGTCCCACCATCATCAAAATCCCAAGCATAATTGCTCGCTCCTACAGATTGATTCGTAAAAGGAATTCGAAAAGGAGAACAACCCACCGTATCCGAACTAAAAGCAGCTTGAATAAATGGGTGTACTTCTACTACTTCACTCAAAGTATCTCGACAACCGTTGTTGGTCAACACAATCAGTTGGAATGTGTGGAACAAAGATGACTGAGATGTATTGGTGTAGACTTTTGAAAATTGATTGGCAGCGGTATTCGAATTACTTCCATCGCCAAAAGTCCAAATTAAACTATCAGCAATTACCGAATTATTATCTACAGAGATATCCAGAGGTTGACAGCCTTTATTCGTATCCAACACAAAAGCAGCTGTTGGTTTTGGATAAACCAAAATATTTTGTCTGGCTGTATCCGTACAACCTTCAGTTGATGTTCCAATCAAACGGGATACAAATGTTTGATTAGCAGTAGTTGTATTTTGATAAATGTTTTGAGGATTGGTGGCCGCTGAAGTATTTCCATCTCCAAAGGCCCAATTGTAGCTTGCTGCCCCTACCGACTGATTATTAAATTGAACCGGATAAGGGTGACAACCTACCGTATCGGAAGTAAAGTCCACTGAAATGAATGGATGAACTTCCACTACTTCACTCAAAGTATCACGACAGCCGTTATTAGTCAGCACGATGAGTTGAAGTATATTAAATGAAGCAGACTGAGTTGTATTGGTATAAGTTTTTGAAAATTGATTAGCAGCGGTATTCGAATTACTTCCATCGCCAAAAGTCCAAATTAAACTATCAGCAATTACCGAATTATTATCTACGGAGATATCCAATGGTTGACAGCCCTTATTCGTATCCAACACAAAAGCAGCTGTTGGTTTAGGATAAACTAAAATATTTTGTCTAGCTGTGTCTGAACATCCTTCCGTTGATGTTCCAATCAATTGGGAGACAAATGTTTGGTTAGCAGTGGTTGTATTTTGATAAATGTTTTGTGGATTGGTGGCTGCTGAAGTATTTCCATCTCCAAAGGCCCAATTATAGCTTGTTGCCCCTACCGATTGATTGCTAAACTGCACCGGATAAGGGTGACAACCTACCGTATCGGAAGTAAAGTCCACTGAGATAAATGGATGTACTTCCACTACTTCACTCAAGGTATCTCGACAACCGTTGTTGGTCAGTACGATGAGTTGAAATGTATTAAATGAAGCTGACTGAGTTGTATTAGTATAAGTTTTCGAAAACTGATTAGCAGCCGTATTTGAAGTACTTCCATCGCCAAAAGTCCAAATTAAACTATCGGCAATCACCGAATTATTATCTACGGAGATATCCAATGGTTGACAACCCTTATTGGTATCTAACACAAATGCGGCTGTTGGTTTGGGGTAAACCAAAATATTTTGTCTAGCTGTGTCTGAACATCCTTCCGTTGATGTCCCAATCAATTGGGAGACAAATGTTTGGTTAGCAGTGGTTGTATTTTGATAAATATTTTGTGGATTGGTGGCTGCCGATACATTCCCATCACCAAAGGTCCAGTTATAGCTTGCTGCCCCTACCGATTGATTACTAAACTGCACCGGATAAGGGTGACATCCCACTGTATCGGAAGTAAAGTCCACTGAAATGAATGGATGTACCTCCACTTGTCTACTTAAGGTGTCTCGACAACCATCGGTAGTTGATGTGATTAATTGAATGGTATTAAAAACAGCAACATTTGAACCATTGGTAAACGTTTTTACAAAACTTGCATCAGCTGTATCTGAAGTAGTACCATCACCAAAAGTCCAAGCAAATGTGGAAGCTCCGGTCGAATTATTGGTTATTTGAATGGGCAGTGGTTGACAACCTACATTCGTATCTAATGTAAAAGCGGAAGTAGGATTCGGATAAACGAGTACATTTCCAAAAGAGGTATCCGCACAACCAAAACTGTTTCGGGCAATCAGTCGAATGGTGTAATTTAAATCGTTTGTTGTATTATTAATAAAAGTATGCGATGGCGTAGGTCCGCTAGCAATGTTCCCATCTCCAAAATCCCACTGATAATCAACGGCACCCACCACCGAAGGAAACTGAACCCTAAGCGGACTACATCCAGAGTCAGGCACTGCTGCAAAAGAGAAGCGTGGTTCTGGGTAAACCGTAATCTGTTGTGTTGTTGTATCTCTACAACCGTTGTTTGAAACGACAATTAAAGAGACATTATAATTACTAATGAACAAAGTTTGATTCTGAAAGACATGCGTTGGATTGGTATCATTAACAACGGGACTACCATCACCAAAAGTCCAAAAGAAATCCAAACTATCGCCTTGAGTCTTGTTGGTAAAGTTTACCGTCTGCGGACCACAATCTAAAACAGCATCAGAATTAAATGCAGGAATAGGAACCGGAAAAACTTGGATGGTATCGTAAACCGTATCAGCACAACCAAACAGAGTTTGAGCAATCATTCGCACTACAAATGAAGTATCAGAAGTGGTATTATTGGTATAGGTATGAAAGGTATCTCTAGCTTGGACGCTTGGGGAACCATCTCCAAAATCCCATTCAAACTGCATCGCATTTGCTGATGATTGATTGGTAAAATTGACTGTTAGGCGGCTACAACCGTCTTCATTATCCACTGTAAAAGCAGCTGTAGGATTGTTTTCTACATCAACTGTAATGGAAGAAGTATCACTACAAAAACCATTACTTACAATTTGAGTTACCGTATATGTTCCAAAAGCGGTATATAAATGATTCGGGTTTCGAGCAGTACTGCTATCACCATCTCCAAAGTACCATTTGTAATCGGTAATAGCATCAATACTTGCAGAAGAAGTATCAATAAAACTAGCTGTCGTATTCAAACAAATATTATTTGCACGAAAACCCGCTTGAGGCACTTCTCGAACACGTACTTGTTTGGTTGTTGAATCAGGGCACCCACGATTGTTTGTAGTTACTAATTTAATAGTGTAAGTGCCGGGATTAGGAAATAACTGCGAAGGAGGGTTTTGACCAACAAAAGTGTTTCCATTATCAAAATCCCAATTCCAACTAACGATATTACCAGTTGATAAATCTGTAAAATTTACCCGCATGCTATCGCATTGATTGTTAACATCGAATGAAAAATCGGTATTGGGTGATGGATTTACATATAAATCAACAGAAGAGGTATCTGCGCAACCTTGAGCTCCGGCTACAGCAACAGCTAATCGTATGGTATAATCACCTGAATTTGTATAAGTTCTATTCTTATTATTCCCACTTAAATTTTGCCATCCTGACCCTTGATCAAAGTTCCATGAAAATTGATTCGCCCCTCCTACTGAATTATTGAAAAAGCGAACTACTTCACCTTCGCAAATGGTATCCTTATCGGAAGTTAATACAGCAGTCGGTGGATTTGTTATGGTAATGCTTAAAGTTGTAGAATCTAATCCACAATACGAACTGTCAATTAATTGAACAGTATAAGTTCCCACTCCCGGATAACCAATGGGAGGAGGATTGATAATGGGAGGATTCCAAGGTCGCCAATCAATAATTGAATCATAACCTAATCCCCAATAATCCCCAAAGTTCCAGCGCTCATAACGCTGAGATTGATTCCCCTCGGGAAAGCAGTTTCGAATGGTATTGTTGGTATACTGAACAATGGTGTCAGGATAACAAAGAAGAGTTGCTGAAGCATCAACTTGCGCTTCATCTAAATCCCAAACCCGTAGTGGAAAAAAGGATGCCGTTGAAGAACCACAATAATTCGTTGCCGTAAGTGTTACTTCCAAATTACAAGACTGAACACCGATCCCCGGTAAAAAAGTATGAAATATCGTATCTCCTGCATTGGTATAATCGTAGGTTTCTACAGGACTACCATCGCCAAAATCCCAAACAAAAGTGGTGGTTTCTGAGGTTTGCGTACTTGAATTTATAAAACGAAAAGTTACTGGTGTACAACCAAAGTTATCGTCTCCAGCAGGCAATTGGATGGAGGCTAAAGGATTTCGTTCAAGTACTGCTACGCCATTTACTACGCAACCTGTTCCTTGATCAGTAACCACAATATTAAACGTATCTGTCGTTGCGGTATAAGTATGAGAAATATTGGTTCCCGCTAGTAAATTGGCACCAGTAGCATTGGGTGAACCATCACCCCAATTAATAATGTAAGGTCCAATATCTTGGTTGGGTTGAATAAAAATGGTGTAATTCCCTGGAGTACAACTTACAAAATAGGGATTATTTGAAAAAGCCCCATTGCCATCTAGCAATTGGAAACACTGCGCCCATAGAGCAGAAACAGGCATGAAAAGCAGGCAGTAGATTAAGGCTAGTTTCTTCATCGACATTTGTACGGTAAACTTCGTAGTAAAGTTTAACAAGTGTTGGCAATTTTTAGGATAAAATTCTCCTTACAATTACAACTCTCTAATAATCAAATTTTAAGCCTAAAAAATTTTAGGCAGTTTCTTTAGATTCGTTCTGTTTTACATTCAAATCTTTAAGCATCAATTGACGAATGTATTTTACCGGTGCACTACCGTAGCTTAAAAATTGCTCATGAAATTTTTTCAAGTCAAAATCAGCGCCTTGCAGCTCTTTAAGCTCTTCTCGCAACTGCATAATTTCGTAAAAACCGGTAAAGTAGCTGCATAATTGAACTTGACTCAAACGTGCTCTTCTCCACTTTCCTTTTGCTTCAGCCATTTCCTGAAAGGCCTCTTTCATTAATAAATGCATCGCATCTTCTTCACTGTAGTCTAACACATGTATTCCATAATCGAGAATGGTATTACAAACCGTTCTCAAATTCCATTTGTAATACATCAGCCCCATTTCTAGAGCATCGCCACCATAACCAGCTTCTAACATCATCCGCTCCGTATAAACAGCCCAACCTTCAATCATGGCTCCATTTCCTAATATGCTTTTAATTAAAGAAGGCGATTGATTGCTGTATACCAACTGGGTATAATGGCCGGGAATGGCCTCGTGAATATTCAATATTTGCAATACATAATCATTGTATTCCCTCAAATAGCTTTCTGCTTCTTCCGCACTATAATGATCTAATGGGGTAACGTTGTAATAAGTCTCCGCATTTTTATCATAAGGACCTGGTGCAGAAATGGAAGCACCGGCAAAGCCTCTCATGTATTTTGGCGTTTCCCGAACCACCAAAGGCTTTTCCGGATCTAAAGTAAGTAAGTCGTTTTCTTTAACAAAAGCAACCAATTGAGGTATTTGCTGACGAATAGCTGTTACAAAAGAATCGCGATGAACGTGTTGTTTAGACACTTCATCAATGACCATTTTTATTTGAGTTAACCGTGAACCTGGCTTTTCTTGAGTTCCGAAATACTTTTCCCATAAATCTTCGGACAATCCAAACATCTTATCGTGCAAATCACTTTTTGCTTCAACTGCCGCATCAAAAATTTCTTTAGCTGTATAGCTAGATTGAATTTGATATTTAAACTTTTGCTCAAATTGCTCTTCCCCTATTCGAAAACTCTTACCATCCAATTGTGTTTCTGTCAATACCTCATTTTCAAGAAAATCTACAAAATTTTCAATGGCTGTTACAGCTGCTTGAATTCGTTCTTCAAATCGTTCTTTAAATTCAGCTGAAAGCCTTGATTCATTCAAAGAGTCCATTAAATTTTCAGTAAAAATTGAAGCGGAACCACTAATTTGTTGAATGGCCAATTGGGTATGCACCTCTGAGGGTTTGTGTATCCGCTTTCTTGCCGTTTCATAATAATCAGGCACATGCTCCAATTTGGCAAATAGGACTTGTAATCGATCTTCTAAACTACTTTCTCGGTAATTAACTACTTGAAAAAAGGCTCCTCCCAGATTATAAGATGATGGATTCCAAACTTCACTTTGGAAATCATTGATGTAGAAGTCTTGTGATTCTAGGTAATCTCTGATTAAGTAATAATCAATTTGATTTTCTTCACTCAAAGTTTCTAAATCGATTGCATTTAAAGCTGCTATTTTATTTGCTGCAAAAGCTAGCAATTCTTTCTCACTTGCTTTAGTCGGAATGGGCAATTGATCATCGAATTTATGAAAACCTTCATAGCTTGCCCATATGGGATTCATAATCCATAAGCTATCGATAAACTCCTTTTTGAAAGTTTCAAACTGCTCATCGGCTACAGCCAATTGATTTGATTTTTCATTATCATTTTTGGTAGATTGACAAGCTGCCATGGCAACTATAATCAGCAGGTAAGTAATTTTCTTCATCTTCTCATTTGGATTGGAGCGTAAAGATAGCGGATAGCACTCAAATTGATTAAGTTTGGTGAGCTAAATTAAATGTATGAAGAGAGTAAGTATTATTTCAGCAGCTGTATTGTTGGCTGCTTGCGGACAGGCCCCGAAAGAAAAGGCCGACAATAAAGAAGAGGCAAGAAAAGAAATTGCCTTGAAACCTTATCCAGAAGTGCGAAAAGATTCTGTGGTAGATGATTACTATGGAACGCAAGTTTCCGACCCTTATCGTTGGTTAGAAAACGATACTTCTGCAGAAACAGCCGCTTGGGTTAAGGCGCAGAACGAAGTTAGTTTTGACTACCTCGCACAAATTCCTTATCGTGACCAAATCAGAGAACGCTTAACTGAACTTTGGGATTATGAGAAAGTAGGGACTCCTTTTAAGCATGGAGACTATTACTTCATTTATAAAAATGACGGTGTTCAAAACCAAAGTGTTTTGTACTACCAAAAAGGCTTAGATGGCACACAAGAAGTTTTGCTTGATCCGAATACGTTATCGGATGATGGAACGGCTTCCATAAATGGCATGGGTTTCAGCAAAGATGGCAAGTACATGGCTTATGGCATTTCTAGAGCAGGCTCTGATTGGGTAACGATTCAAGTGATGCAACTAGACAACAAGCAAATGCTAAGCGACAAGGTTGAATATGTCAAATTCAGCGGCATTTCTTGGCAAAAAGATGGATTCTACTATTCGGCTTATGAACCACCAAAAGAAGGTTCTGACTACAGCGGTAAGAATGAATTTCACACCGTATATTATCACCAATTAGGAACAGAACAAAGCGAAGACAAACTGATTTATCGCGATGGCAAATACCCTTTGCGTAATGCCGGCGGTGGTGTTACCAAAGATGAAGAATATTTGCTAATCAGCACCTCAGAATCGACTCATGGAAATGCCCTACGCATTAAAAAAATGGGCGATGATTTTAAAATGATGGTAAATGATTTTGAAACAGAAAATAGCTTGTTTCACCATTTGGGAAATGGCAAATTTTTAATCCAAACCAATTACAATGCGCCTAATGGCATGGTAGCCATTGCTGATTATAATAATCCAGAGCAAAAGAATTGGAAGCCTTTTATTGCTGAAAAAGACTACGTATTGCGTGGGGTTAGTGTAGCCGGTGGAAAATTAATTGCCAGCTATATGAAAGATGTGCAAAGCAAGCTAGAAGTGTACGATTTGGAAGGTAACTACCAATACGACATTGAATTACCAGGCATTGGAATTGCAGGCTTTAGCGGTGATGAAGATGAAAACACAGCATTCTATTCTTTTTCTTCATACACCTACCCCACTACCATTTTTAAATACGATATCGCTAAGAACACTTCAGAAGTATATTTTGCTCCTGAGCTTGATTTTGATCCTGCTGCTTATGTGACTGAGCAGGTATTTTACAAAAGCAAAGACGGACAAGAAGTACCGATGTTTATTACCCACAAAAAAGGCTTGAAAAAAGACGGTAGCAATCCCACTTTCTTATATGGCTATGGCGGTTTTAACATTAGTATTACTCCCCGCTTTTCGGTGCGCAACTTGGTGTTTTTAGAGCAAGGAGGTGTTTATGCGGTAGCTAACTTAAGAGGTGGTAGCGAATATGGCGAAGATTGGCACAAAGCGGGTTGGAGAACCAACAAGCAAAATGTGTTTAACGACTTTATTGCTGCAGGCGAATACTTGATTGCCGAAAAGTATACAAGCTCTAAGCATTTGGCCATTCATGGCAGATCTAACGGTGGACTGTTAGCTGGAGCTGTAATGACACAACGCCCAGATTTAATGGCGGTTTCTATTCCAGGTGTAGGAGTACTGGATATGTTACGCTACCACAAATTTACCATTGGTTGGGCTTGGGCCGGAGAATACATGAGCAGCGAAGACAGCTTAAAAGCCTTTGAATATTTGTATGGCTACTCTCCTTTGCACAATGTAAAAGAAGGAACTGCTTATCCTGCTACTATGGTAGTAACGGCAGACCACGACGACCGTGTGGTACCTGCGCATAGCTTTAAGTTTATTTCTGAATTGCAAGCGAAGCATGGAGGCGATGCGCCAGTTTTAATTCGAGTGGATGTAGATGCCGGACATGGAGCTGGAAAACCAACCGAAAAAGTGATTGACGAATGGGCTGATGTTTGGAGTTTTGTGTTGTGGAATACCCAAGCGAAGGTTGATTTTACTCAGGAAAAGTCTACTAACTAAACAGCTAGAAACATTGATAATACATAAAAGCTCTGCCTTTGGGTAGGGCTTTTTTATTTCTTCTTTTTGATGAGCAAAAAGAATCAAAAAGCTCAGCTTCTATCAAAAAAGAAGTCATTCCTCAGCTTAACTAAGTGCAGCCGCATGATTTCCCCAGAATCCATCCGGGGAACTTTACGGTTTTACTAAGTTAAGCCTTCAGCTCTACTCCTTTTTTGCTACAAAGCAATACTCAACTATTGCTGAATTAGTATTTAATTTGTCATGGAGCTGGAAAACCAACCGAAAAGGTAATTGATGAATGGGCCGATGTTTGGAGTTTTGTGTTATGGAATACACAAGCGAAGGTTGATTTTAGCAGTAAAAAAAATGAGGCAGCTGAAAAGTAGTTTTTAGCTTTCTAATTTGATTATATCAATTTAAACCACACTCTTAAGCGTGGTTTTTTTATGGCTTAAATTCACTATCTTGTTGGCGGAAAAAGAATTGCAAAACCGATGAATCCAAAGTGTAACATATATGCGATAGTAAACGCTTATTTGTCGTTTAAAAACGGGTATAACGCTGATATAAAAAACATTAACCCTAAAAACCTAAGTTCAACCTATAAAAGATATATGTTGCACTAGTGCAACTTATTTACTTGTTAGCTTCAATTAACTTAATGAGATACTTTTCAATATTATTGGTATTCATTTTCTTTTCAGCTTGTAAGGTTCGTCTCGATAAATATCAAGACCACCCTAAGAGAAGTAAAATCATTAGCTTAGAAAAAGCTAAAAAACTCAACCCGTCTGAAGTAAAACATTTAATAATTAATCAATATTCAGATACTATTCTACCAAATTCAACTATCGTGGAATTTAAAAATCTAGAGACCTTAATTGTTTCGGGTCACTCAGCAAAACAAAATTCTAAAGACTCTATAACTCTTCCTCCATTGAAGTTAAATTTAGATCATTTGGATAAACTTCAGAATTTAAGAATTCTCAAACTTTCAAGTTTCGACTTTTCAACTTTCCCTACTGAGATTTTTAAATTAAAAAGATTGAGATTTTTAGAACTTGCAATGTCATCTATTGATGAAATACCAAAAGAAATTAAAAAGTTAGATTCTTTAGAGTTTTTATCGTTTAGATTAAATAATCTATCTCAAATCCCAAATGAATTATCAAAAATTGAAACGCTAAAGGCTATTGACTTAGCGAATAATAGGTTTAAAAGTTTTCCAAAGGTCTTGCCTGAAATAGATTCATTGAAGTATATCGGACTTGCAAACTTAGAAGTTCAAAAAGATCTTCCAAATGGAGTATGGAATTGGCCATTTCCTCTATATATCAATAAAATAGACTATATAAATTCTCTTCCTACTCTTAAAGAGTTATCAAATAAAGATGAAATTTTGATCTACATAGAAGTTAGAAGCCAAGATGAAAAAAATGATTTATTATCTAAGTTTAGTTTAGAAGCGAGGAAGAAAATAAAATTTAAAATAAATAAAAACTGAAGCTAACAAGGCCTATAGCAAATGCTACTACTAAGAAAACCGCCACTTCTACTCTACTTGCTCGCCAATTCACCTGCGGCGAATTGCCTTATAAAAAGTAAATTAGTCAATCGCCTTGGCAATTGGCTAACTGCTGTACAAAACAAAACAGAACTACGAACCAAAACGCACTTGCCATAGCCGAGACGTTAGCAACAAGCTGAAAACCGAAACTAAATGAAAGAAGTTGACACATCATCAAATTTGAATTCACGAATCAAACTATTCGCTGACTGGCTAAATAATGGTGGTGTAAAAACTATTTGGTCAAACCGATTACTGGAAGATTTAATTAAAGTAAAGTTTCGACCAGATGGGACAGTTGACGAATCAACAGTAAGTTCTGTTGTAAGGTCTGCAATTTTAGCTTACGAAGGGACACAATGGACGCCACCTCATTCTTCGATTGAGTTAATGACTGAATATGAAACAACTTTACAGAAAGCTCTCTTTTTTGAGCAAGTAATGATTGACACGCAAGAAGACTTTGATTTAGTCTATGAAGAAAATAAGAATTTGAAATCAACCCTTTATCGAGGTGTAAGCGAAGCGAAATGGAGAATTTACAGTTCTCTTCAAAGATATTGGATAAATGAAAAATTATATCAAAATGGAACAGATTATAAGACTTTCATAGAAAGAACAATCATCAATGCAAAAAAGCAAAATGGTGGAGTGTTGGAAAAATTTTTCGAGAAAAATGGAATTAGCCCTGATAACGATATTGCAGTCTTAAGTTTTTTACAGCATTACGGCTGTCCAACACCTTTAGTTGACTGGAGTAATAGCTTCAAAAACGCATTATACTTTGCCACTGAAAACGTTAGCACTTACACTGAAGAGACTAGAGAAATTGACAAGTATTTTAGCGTCTATCACATAGAGGAAAAGGATTTAATTTCGACCAGTTTAGTCGCTCTAGTTGAAAAAGGAATTTCGGAAATGGAAAAACACGTGAAAGACAATGTGATTAGAAATGGTCAAACTGAAGGAATAGAACAACCTGAAATGGAAAAATTCTTTGGAAGAGATAGACTTAAAATGGCAACTAAAATGATGCATCAAAAAAGCCTAATAGAGTTCATCACAAAAATAGAAAGATTGATTACGTTTCCTCTAACATATTTTTCTGATATTAATGAAGAAAATGACATACAGTTTTCCCTTAATAACAGTATGAATATAATAAATCAGCAAGGTGTTTTCATTTGGAATTCAGACCCTTTTAAACCTATAGAGCAAGTTGGAAATGAACAATTCGGAAACAAAGAAAATGTCCTTTACAGATTTTCAAAATGTTATAATATAAATAAAAAATTAGCGAATTATGTGAAAGACAAAATTAGACAAGAGGGAATTAATTCAGAGTATATTTACCCTGACCCTAGTTTAATTGCGAAAAATAGTTTTGAAGAAACAAAAGCCAGTTGCTAACAATGGCTATAAGTAATTGCTTGTTATCGACTACTTCTGAAAATCCTCGCGGATTTTCAGTTTGGTGTGTACTTGCAAAGTTAACCGCTAAACCACGCAACTACTCATAGCCTAACCGTTAGCAAAAATTTTCAATAACTACCTTATGAAATTTATATCCGCTTCATGAATAAAGCAACTTTTTTACTTATTCTGATACTTAATACATGCTTGAGTTTCTCTCAGTCTAACACTTCAGAAGAAATAAGCAAAATTAAGTTAGGGTTTTATTTGGGATTAAATTATTCAAACCTAACCGAAGACGAAAAATTACCTGTGAATACCTCAATATCAAATAATCTAGGATTTAGCCTAGGGGTATTGGCGGACTTCAGAGTTTCTAAAATGTTCTCGATTTCACCTAAAGGATCCGTTTCTTTCTATGGAAGTAAAATTAATTCCATCGACCAGAATAATTCTAATATAGAAAGTGAAGTAATACCTGCTTCAATTGATTTTAGGACTCATTTTGTATTCAAAAAAGACAATGAAAAACTTAGCCCTTATTTCCTTATTGGACCAAGCATAAATATTGATAATTCTAATAAAGAAACATATCCAATGCATCTTAGGGCAAATAATAACCTAGCAATTGACTTCGGAATTGGTGTCGAGAAACCATTTACCCATTTCAGTATTATACCCGAATTTAGGTATTCATATGGACTTAATAACATAAGTACCGATGATAGTATTCCATCTCTTAGATTTCATTACTTTTCATTAGTCCTCAATTTTTTTTGATTTTAAGGAGATAAAGAAAAATAACTATTGCTAACAGGCTTTATAGTGCATTGTGGGTAAGGCAATTTAGTTAGCAGCTATATTATTTAATGGTCGCCCATATTAAATCTGGACTATGTGCTAAACTGCCCGACCCTACCCAAGGCAGGAAAGTGTATCTTTATCAAAAGCACAACAACAGCATTCAGAGGACTTTGTATACAATAAAAAGATTGACGAAAATTCTTCAATTCATATTCCTGCTACTTCCTACTTTGTCGTTTGGGCAGTCATTTATCCGTATGGACACATTGATTGACTACCCAACTGAATTAAACTCAAAAGTTAGGGGCGAAATCGACAGAGTTTATCAGGTTGACTTCACAGGCGACTCGAAGGGTGACTTTATCGTTCAGACTAAAAAGGATAAAGAAGGAAAAGTCAAAGAGGTTTGGCTGACCTCAGACTTTTTGCTTTTCAATATGATTTCAAAATATGTTCAGGAATACGACTTTATGGCTTTTATCAATCTTGACATTGACCCTGAACTTGAATTGTATTCAGCAAGTGGATCTTCAGACGGAATTGATTATGCCATTTACGACTTGAATATGAAAACAGGAAAACAAGAGCTTCTTTTCTACTTCAACCCCGTAATCATCGAAAACCAAAATGACTATTGGGGTTATCCTTGGGACGCTGATGGAGTAATGAGTCTTCTTATGAAAACAGGTGAACTCAAAATATATTCTGCAATCGATCACGACATCGAAAGAGAAGGCACAATCACTCAACCTAAAAATCAAAAAGTCTTACCTGTAATATTCCTAACAGGACATTCAACCCAACCTGAGATTAAAGTTGAAGAAATAAGAAACAGGAGTTGGAAAACACTTGAAGAAATAATAAAACTATGCACAACAGAGAACCGAGCCAAAAAACAAGCATTTCTTCAATTCATTTTCAGCCTATTTGATGGTCGCCCCGATTAAATCTGGGCTACGTGCTAAACTGCCTACCCGACCCAAAGCGGGAAAGTGTATCTTTATCAAAAGCGCAACATCAACATACAATAATCATTAGAGCCAATTGAAATGCGAACTAAGATTTCTATCAACTTTTGGCAGTACTTCAAGCTTAATAGAGTCATAGGTATTTATTGCCTCAAAGTTTGCAGCGTTCTGTTTACAACTATAGGTATATTGATTTCTTTAGGACTGTACATATCAAAAGGGATTGAAGAAGAACCTTTGACAGTCATAATCGGTTCTGCACTATTTGGGTATTGTTTCGCATTTTTTATTTTCGGACTCGCAATTTTTACTGCCTATCAAAAAGCGGCAAGAGTTTACAAAGTATTCCACCAATTACCAGAAAAAGTAATCCAAAATGAATCATTAATGGTTGGAATTAGGACTTATCCGAATCTAGACCCAAGACACTATTTCATTGAATTTGCGATTGTAAAAGAAAAAAGTGGAGAATTAGAATTTGTTAGTGAAGCAGAAATAAAAAAATGGCTCTAACAATGGTAGCTGATCCCGCCTCCCGCGGAACAATTGCACAACCCTCCATTTTATTAAAAAGCAACTCATTGTAAGCCCAATTAAGAGGGCTTCTTTTTTCTTATGATTTATTTGCTATTTTATTTTTAGTGGCTAAAAATAAAATAGCGGGATTTTTTAGGCTACTTTAACGAAAATGAATTAAGAAACAAAGAACAATCAATAAGGTTAGAAACTAATTTAGTGTAAACGATGTATCTTAACGAACATTAGCTCTCATTAAGAAATCTCAATTAATTTCTACCTCTAACGTCCATTTAAATGGGACTAAATTTGAAATAATGACCAGAAAATTAAAAGCAGTTAAAACTCTAATAATCAAAACTAAAATTTGACGTAAGTCAGAAATATAAAACCTCGCTAAAATTTCCGAAATTGTCGAATAAATTGAAAAGTTATGGCAACAGTTGATAAAATACGTAGTGGACTAATTGATAAAATCCTGACCATAAAGAACAAAGAATTTCTAGTCGCACTTGACAAGTTGATTTCTTCCAGTTCGGCAGATAATGAGATTGCAGAGTTGACCAATGAACAAAAAGAAATACTCGAAATGAGTGAAGCGGACATAAAGAATGGACGATTGATTTCACAAGAAGCAATGGACAAACGGAATCTTGAATGGCTAAACGAACTATAAGGTGGACACGTACAGCTGATATTCAATATGTTGGAATACTTGAATATTGGGCAAAACGGAACAAATCCACTACTTATTCGAAGAAGCTGATTAAAATTGTAGCAGAGCGGACAAATCAAATTGCCGATACACCATACAATTACAAAAAGGTTGATTACAAAGATACACGGGTGGCATCACTTGGGAATTTCAGCATTTTCTACAAAGTTACCGACGATGAGATATTGATTACCGCATTTTGGGACAATCGACAAGACCCGAAAAAACTATTACAGATTCTAAAGGACAAAAAATAAGGTTGCACAACATTCCCTTCATCAAGAAGTCTCAATTAATTTCCAGCCTATTTGATGGTCGCCCCGATTAAATCGGGGCTAAGTACCAAACTGCCCTGCCCGACCCAAGGTGGGAAAGTGTATCTTTATCAAATCACAATGCACCATATAAATCGTTAGCAAAATAAATACTCAAGCTATGATAAAAATCACAATTACTGTTTTATTATATTTTCTATGTATAAGTTTTAGCATTGCCCAAAATTTTGAATGGGCTAGAGCAATGGCTTGCACTGGTAATAGTTATGGAGTAGACATAGCTACTGACGCTGCAGGAAATATATATACTGTCGGCGTTTTCGGCGGGACGGTAGATTTTGATCCTGGACCAGGGAGTTTTAATTTGACTTCAAGAGGCTCTTTTTCGGATATCTTCATCCAAAAGATGGATGCATCGGGCAATTTTATTTGGGCTAAATCTTTTGGAAGTCCTTCTTTTCGAGAGCCGATTGGTCGGATAGCAGTAGATTCTTTAGGATTTATCTACACAACAGGCATTTTTGCAGGCACTGCCGATTTTGATCCAGGCCCTGCGGTTTTCAAACTAACCGCAAATGGTTGGGGTGGATTTATCCAAAAATTAGATACTTCAGGTAATTTTATTTGGGCTAAATGCTATGGTGGTGGGCAGGTATATATAAACGACATTAGTCTTAGCCCATCTGGAGACATATATACAGCAGGTTGGTTTAGGAATAGGGTAGATTTTGATCCAAGCAATTTAGTGAGTTACCATAGTTCTGTTGGGGATCAAGATATCTTCATACATAAGATGAGCAGCACAGGCAACTTTTTGTGGGTAAGAACATTTGGTAGCATTTCAGATGATAGAGCCCGTGGTATCGCAGTCGATACTCTTGGAAATGTATATACTACAGGTTGGTTCTCAGGAACAGTAGATTTTGACCCAGGTTCTAATATCGTTAATCAGCAGTCAACTGGACAACGTGATATTTTTGTTCAAAAAATGACAAGTGCGGGTAATCTTCTTTGGGTAAAAGGTTTAGGTGGATCTTTAGATGATTTTGGACAATCAATTGATATTGATGCCTTTGGCAATGTGATTACTGCAGGTGTTTTTGAAGGTACTGTAGACTTTGATCCAGGAATAGGTTTAAACAATTTAACCTCAGTCATTTTAAGAGACATGTTTATTCAAAAACTTGATAGTTTGGGAGACTTTCTCTGGGCAATTCGATTTGGTGGACCACAGGCAGATTACATTTCAAGTATTAGCACTGATTCACATGGAAACATTTATTCAAATGGAATGCTGGTAAATTCAATTGATTTTAACCCTGGAACAGGAAATGTAATACTTACCTCAAATGGATTTGAAGACGTTTTTACTCAAAAAATTGATAGTTCAGGAAACTTCGTTTGGGCACTTTCATATGGTGGCCCATCAGAAGAGATTGCTTCTTCTATTGACATAGATCACCTTGGTAATATATATACTACAGGAAGTTTTCTTGACTCTGTGGATTTTGATCCTGGTGTTGGAGTAACTATCTTGAATGCTGTTAGTTTAGAAGATATTTTCGTTCATAAAATGAGCCAAAGCTTGCCAACCAGTTCCTTTGAAATTAAAAATGGAATTAAAATCTCTTCCTTTCCCAACCCTACAAATGGTATAGTGCATATTTCATTTGAAAAAGCATTTCAGAATGTTTCAATAAGTCTTTCTGATATTCAGGGAAAAGAAGTTTTCTCAAAAGAACTCAATACAGTTATTAATGAGGAAATTAATATTGAGGGCAGTCCTGGTGTTTATTTTTTAAAAATAAGTACAAATGAAGGGCAGAGTGTAATTAAGTTGATAAAAGAATAACTTTTGCTAACAAAGAACTATGCTACAAACTAAGTAAAAAATCCGTATTTTTTGTTTCATTCAACTATAACTTTATCTTGTTTTAGCTGTCTCCGTAATCGCAAACTTGCATTCTATGCTTCATATCCTTTATCAATATAAAAAGTCATCTTAATGTTTTTGTTTTAACAAAAACACAAAACAGTTTTAGCTAAGAGCTAAACTGCCCTACCCAACCCAATGCGGGAAATTGTATCTTTATCAAGAGCAGAAGGGTTAACTAGATTAACCTTTAATTTCCACTTCATAAATTGAATGACCGACAAGCACATCAAACATATTTATTGGTTCGCCTACTATAAACTCGATTCTCCTAGCGTTAGATATAGAGCAAAGTATCCATTAGACTTTGCCAAAGAGAAGTTAAATATCAATAGTCACCTAATTATTCCGTCTTACTCTCTGAAAAGAATGTTTGCGTTCATTTGGACATACTTTCAAGCATTATTTTTTCCTAAAAAAGGCTCTCTAATTGTTATTCAAAGAGTGAGATCTAACTTCATTTATTCTAATCTTCTAAAATTACTGGTTGTTGTAAGGCAAAAATTAACCGTTTACGATCTTGATGATGCTGACTATCTTGAACACAATCCGAAGACAATCCACTTTTTTGCTAGCAAGTGCAACAGCATATCTGCAGGCAGTCCTGCAATTGCAAACTACCTAAAAGCGTTTAACAAAAATGTATATCATACTACTTCACCAACTCCAGATTATGGAATAGTAAAAAGTGAAAGGAACTCGATTTTTACCATTGGCTGGATTGGTGGCTTTGGATGGGGCCATAAAGACAGCTTGTATCAATATCTTTTTCCTGCGCTTAAAGCACTTAGCTTTAATTGTCGGTTAGTTATGATTGGAATTACTAAGCCAAATGATCAAAGGGAATTGATTGATTACTTCAAAGAGCACAAAAATATTGAAGTGGATATCTTGAAAAATATTGATTGGAAAGATGAAGTATCTATACAAAAAATGATTGTTGAATTTGATGTTGGAATTGCCACTCTTCTTAACCATCCTATTCAAGTCGCAAAGTCGGGTATTAAGGCAAAACAGTATATGAATAATGGAGTTCCGGTAATCTGCAATGATTTAGCTGAAAACAATAATGTTGTTGTAAACGGCTTTAATGGCTTTATCTGCGACTCATCATCAGCGTTTAACGAAAGATTGACTCAACTAAAAAGGATGAATCATGAAGCGTATTGGGTGTATTCAAAGAATGCCAGAGAATCAAGCCGAAATTTCAACCATTGGAAATACTTTGAGAATTTAGAAAAAATAAAAAAAGGCATACAAGGAGGTGAGAATAATTAAGTAATTCAGTTGACCTTGAAAGTTTACATCAGCAAGCAGCTGTATAGACAAAACAATGTGAAATATGCAGCTCGAAAAGAAAAAATGACATTACTTTTATACCTGTCCCTATTCTTTAAATTTAAGCCTCCTAGATTGTAAGCTATGAAAAAAACATTCACTGAGATTTTAATTCAGATGATTCCTGTAGTTGCAGGAATATTAATTGCATTATTCATTAATAGCTGGAATGAACAGCGAAAAGATGAAAAGTACATGGACGAAATTTTTAAGTCCATACATCAGGAATTGACGGAAAGTAAAATTGCGATTGAACAAATCATTCCAAAGCAAAAGAGATTGATGGATAGTATGAGACATTACAGCTCCAATCCTGAACTTTCCATAATGCAAATTGCTGAAAAGGCAGGTGGAATGCACGCACCACAAATCAGAACCAACGCTTGGATTGCCATGTCGAATCGAAAAATTGAATTGGTTGACTTTGAGCGAATCAAGGTTTTGAGTGATATTGAAGAAGGCAAAGAATTGCTGAAACAAAAATTAAGCTATCTAATGAACTTTGGTTACGCCAACATGCAAGATACTGCAACAAACAAAAAACAAACGATTGTTATTCTACTCATGGAAATTATCAGCACCGAAAATTCCATAAAAAAACAGATTGAGGAATATGAATCCTTAGACTAGTTTTATTCTTATTAAATCTACTACAAATCACTATTCATCTATGGTATTTCTAAAAAAGTCACTTTCCATTATTTCACTATTATTGGTATTTGTTTTAACCGCTTGTGAAAAAGAATCTAACGACAATCCTTCCAGTTCTAACACAGCAAGCTGCACAGATGGCATTCAAAATGGAGATGAAACCGGCATAGACTGCGGAGGTTCTAATTGTGCCGCTTGTACCATTGCAGGTGCCCCTACTGTAATTACCGGAAATGCGAGTCAAATTACTTATGAAGAAGCTTTTGTTTCAGCTGAAGTAAGCCATCAAGGTGACTCAAGTGTATTATCGCGCGGAATTGTATACAGCACCTCTTCAAATCCAACTTTAGCAGATGCCCGTGCTTATGCCGGTTCAGGTTTAGGCGCTTTTTCTATAAGGTTAAACTCCCTTAATGAGAACACAACCTATTTTGCAAGAGCATTTGCATCAAATTCCATTGGCACATCTTATGGTAATGAGATTCAATTTACCACAGCTACTGCTCCTCCTAATATTGTTGTGAGTGCTTGGATTGAACCTGCAAACGGTTATCTGTATGCTTGTTCTTCGTATGGTGTAATTAAAAGAAAAACTTCCTATACCAGCAACTATTGGTCATTGGTTGATGATGATGCTAGTTTTCCGGGAAATAATTTACAAAGTGTTTGGATAGAACCTGCCAATGGTTATTTGTATGGTGTGGGTGCAGATGGTACAATTCGAAGTAAAACATCTTACACAAGTAATTATTGGTCACTTGTTGATGACGATGCCACCTTTTATGGGGAGAATTTAAGATGCGCTTGGATTGAACCTGCTAATGGCTATTTGTATGCTGTAGGTGCTGATGGTACAATTCGAAGAAAAACTTCATACACAAGTAACTATTGGTCACTTGTTGATGATGATGCTACCTTTTATGGAGAAAACTTAAGCAGCGCATGGATTGAACCTGCTAATGGCTACTTATATGCCGTGGGTACTGATGGTACAATCCGAAGAAAAACGTCTTATACAAGTAATTATTGGTCACTAGTCGATGATGATGCCAACTTTAGCGAAAACAATTTGCAAAGTGTATGGATAGAACCAGCAAACGGTTATTTATATGGCGTAGGAGCAGAAGGAATAATTCGTCGAAAAACATCTTACACAAGCAACTATTGGTCTTTAGTAGATGATGATGCGATATTTTAGATAATAAGAATCTTGTTAAAACAAAATTTAATTAAGCCATCTGGTATTTGGAGCAAACCACGCCTTTGAGCGTGGTTTTTTAATGCTTTAAATTGATTATCTTGATGGCGGATAAATAGAACCGATAATAATCATTTAAAAACGACAATAAACGTTTGTAAGCACTTAAAAACACTTAGTGCATCATATACTTACGTTGTAAACAATTTACCAACCTAAAATTAGATGGAAGTATTCTCGCAGAATGAGTTTATATTAAATGGCACAGGAAAAATAATTTATGACCATTTAGAAGTTGAAGCTCATTTTCAAATTGAATACAGTTCTCTTAAGCTTATTTTAAAAACCTCAAAAGTAAAAATGGGGCAATTGTTTGCTATTAATAAGGGAAAGTTTAAAGGAGTTATTGAAAAATCTAACATAGAGATACAATGTTCAAAAATATGTCTTACACAATACACTAAATATCAACTGTCATTTGTACTACTTGACGATTTAATAATTGGCTGTGAACTTAACTCTAAAATATTCAAAGCAACCCTATTTGGCTTAAACATTAGTATAAAGGAATTTAGAGTTGAAAACTATTTAATCCAATTAAATTTATTGGAGGACTTTGAGCTTTTAAATAGTTATACAAAGAAGTTTGGTAGCAACTTAGAAACTGGCCAAATTATCATTAAAAAAAGTGACGATTTAACACTTGATAAAACAGAAACCATTGAGACTTGTAATAACATTTGTTTACTCACTTCACTTATATCAGCTAGAAATATTGTTTATAATAGATGTTTGTTCATTGATAAGAATCAAGATACCCAAGAACACATTAGAATTAAATTAAATAGTTTCAGTTTTGGATATAAGTTTGTTTATGAAGATGATTTAAGTAGCATTTTGCCAAAACTCTATGAAAGCTTCAAAAATTTGAACCCAATAGAGCAGAAATCTATACATACATCTATAAGCTACTTAAATTCTTCTTCAAGTCAATTTCTTGAAGATTCTATTTTAAATGTCTCTCAGATATGGGAGATCTTGTCTGATACATTTGTTAAAGAAGAAATAAATAATTCGGAAAACATAAATACACTAAGAAGTGAATTAAAAATTCAAATAAGAAAATGGCATAAAGAAAATACAGTTAAAGATTATGACCTAAGTTTTATTATGAATAGGGTCCTTGGCTCATTGGATTGGGAAAAAGTCATTAAAAAAATGGAAACTTTAGTCGAAAGTGAGAACATAGACTCTGAAAAGGTTGGATTAAGTTTCAAAGATTTAATTGAATTAAGAAACCAAATTGCCCATTCAGGAAGGTTTAAACAGATAGGAAATGAAGATGAATATTTAGAAATATATAACTCTTCACTTCTAGGAATTAAAGTTTTGCTTCTTAATAAACTTGGATATTCAGGAAGGATAACATATTTCGTTGGAGGTATACCTCATACAGAGAGTATTAACTATTATTTAAAATAAAAACTGTTTACAACACGCTGTATATTGCATTGTTGGTAAAGCAGTTTGGTAAGTTTAAAGCTATTTGTAAGCTCGCAAAATCCGCTTGCAGATTTTGTAAAAAAGAAAAAAACAAAACCGCAAAGCGGTTTTTGCTAAGTGCTAAACTGAAATAGTAACTTTATCAAAACCACAACGCACCATACAGTAAACGTTGTGTAATTGCTGAACCGACCAATAATTTGAAAAAACTTTTTACGTTATTTCTGTTGCTTTTCTCAATACTTGGCCATGCTCAAGACTATTGTTCTTGGACAATTCTACATGGAGACTTTGGTGGCTATCAGTTTTCTAGCGAAATAGAAAGTGTTTTAAAAACAGCGAAAGAGAATAACATTAAAAAAATTGATTTTACATTAAAAGAATATAGAAATAACAATGATTCAACAGATTATAGCTTTACTAACTTTTTATGCAAATACACGAACGATTCAACTTTAGAAGTTGTCAAGTATTATTTACATAATGACTTTTGCTTACTATACGGTTATAAACTTATTTATAAACATGGATTTTTTATTCCTCTATCAACTTTTCCTGTCTCAGATAGAGTAATAAAGAAATATAATTGCAAAGATTACTTTGACGATTTTAAACATAAAAAACAGTCAGGTTGGATTGTAAGTTACTACAATGACACAATTAAAATTGACGTCAAAAAAGACGGATGGACTTATGGTGTCCAATTAAAAGACTCTATTGACTATCGGACTATTTATACTGATTCTTCCATATACTATTTAGACACAAACAACAGATGTATAGGAATAAATAATGATTATCAAGTCAATTACTTAACAAAAGACTCAGTTAAATACAGACGAATTTTTAGTGATAGTTCTATCTACACTATTGTTTGTCTTTCAAGTAGAAAGAATGTTTCAAAATTTCAATATACTCTAACAGAAAAGCTAACTAAATCTAGTAGTCTTTATCCGGAAATTGAAGAGGGAACAACTAAGACATTGTATACCATAGGAAAAAAAGGAATTCCAATTAAACTAAAAGTAATCAAAGCAATAAATGATAATCACAAGGTAGAGGGTTCAATTATGACAATAAAATTTTAAAGATAAACTACACACAACAAAAGTAACCGATCCCGCCTCGCGCGGGACAGCTGCGCAACCCTCTTTTTATTAAAAAGCAAACATTGTAAGCCCTTTTAAGAGGGCTTTTTTTTGTCAGTTATTACTTTCTCCCCACTTTAAGCAAACAAGAAATAAAGATCCCATTCGAACGATACTGGCTGGCAATCTCAAGTTTATCGTTTTTTTTAGAGTTTTTGTTGGGTATATATGTGGTGTAAATGGTATAACTTAACGAACATAAGCAATATGAATTGAAAACACAGTTTGCAATTGAGACCTATACATTTTTACAAAACTTGAAGTTAATTTACATTCGTTTACGCTTATCCTGAAAGTTAAAGTCGAGATTTAAACCTTTGAATAAATTTAAAATCTATGATTTCTAGAATTGCAACATTTATTGCTTTAGTTTCGATTACTCTATTATTAGCTTGCTCCCAAAATCAAAACAACACCAAAAAAACATGGGAAAATGGATGGAAAAAGGAAGGACAGGTATTAAAGTCCATCAAAAATATTCACTTCAACTTTCCTGACAAGGGTTTAGCTTTTGATAAAAAAGAAGATTTTGTAGAAGAGTGTTTAAGAGCCATGGAAAGTGATGCAAAAATCATTGGACTTGCTCCATTTACTGACACCATCCATATCCGGTTCTTATCATCTCGTCATGAAATGAAGAAACTCGCAGGAATGACTGCTTCGGGTATGGCCCATCCTCATATTCAAACTCTTTTTATTGTAGCCAGTTCTAATGAAAAAGTTAAACCACCTATTAAACACGAATTGATGCATCTGATAGCAATGCTTAAATGGGGATATCCGCATTATACTTCAACTTGGATAAACGAAGGGCTAGCCACTTATGCAGAGGATTATTGTAATGGTTATAGCGTTTCTGAGATTTATAGATACTTTTTGCAAACGGAGAAACTCATTCCAATTGATTCTTTGGTTACAAACTTTCATCGTCAAGCAGAAATGATTGCTTACCATCAATCTGCATATGTAGTTGAATATCTTTTAAAAAATTACAGCATCAAACAATTTAAAAGACTTTGGTCAGAAGGCTTTGATAAATTTCAATCTATTTATAAGATAAGCTTCCAAGAAATGAAAAAGCAATTGGAAATAGATATTTTAAAAAAACATCCTGAAAGTCCGACTCTTGATTGGGAAGTATTTAAAGCAGGATGTATGAAATCACAACCAACTAACATTTCTAAAAATGAAACTTCTCTTTCTAATCTTACACCTGAGCAACAATCTGCTTTCGATGCACTAAATAAATTACAACAGAGTACAGATGAAATGAACCGCTTGTATTCAACTTTTGCTGGAGTTATTCAACCTTGTTATCCTCCAGATACGAGTTTGACAATTTCGCAAGAGGAGTTACTGATAGCTATGAAGAAATTTGTAACAAACAATTGCAAAAATCTGACAGATGAGGAACGCAATAAACTTGCCTCCACATCTGTATTGGCCCAAGAAGAATACACTGTTTCACTTTGTTTTGGTAATTCCACAAATGTGTCTTTTGAGAGTGGCATTCCTATGAGGGGAACTTGGATCATGCCAAATGTTCTGGGCCACAGAGATGTAATCATTGTATGGTGAATTATACTAATGCTAAAAACACCTTCCAATATCAGTAACTGATTCCACCTCTTACGTGACAGCTCCAAAACCCTCCTTTTTGTTAAAAAGCAACTCATTACTTGCCATTTTAGAAGGGCTTATTATCCTTTTTATCAATTCTAAAGTCTGAAATGGCATTGACAAACACTTGAATGACACTTCACCAAAAGCACAAACTTCTTATTTTTAACTTCGTCAATTTAACACTCAATTCCGCTATTAATACCGAATAATATTTCTGAATTTCATTTATCATGAACCTCTTTTTTAAACTCCTAAAATCGGTATTTAACATCCAAAAATTCAACAGTACCAATGCGCTTTATCATCGTCAGGCCAAGGCTTTGTTAGCGGAATTTAATGTTGATTACAGTTTGTCAGGAGATGATAATCTACCGCACAATGTGCTTTTAAAAATGCAATGGTACATGGCCGAGTTTATTTACTCTGCTGAAATGCTCAATGATTTGTTAGGTCAAAAATCAACCGATAAAGAACAGCGGACTTACCTTTTAAGCGGAGCTGTAGTGGCCATTTGTGATTTAATTATCGATGATTTAAATCTGACTTCCCAAGAAATTGAGAACTTAAAAAGACCGTCTAAAGACAAGATTTATGAGCGAGATATTTTTAAGCTTTATCAATCGCTTTATCATGCCTTTTTTGACAACTTAGGTGCAAAAAAATCCTTAACTCTTCACTACTACGAACTGCTTTATGATGCACAAATCCGAAGCAAAAAACAATTCGACTCGAGCATATCCAAATCGGAAGTAGATGAAATTTGCATTGAAAAAGGAGGCTACAGTTTACTTTATATTCGTGCATTATTGAATGAAGAATTCTACCCAGATGAAGAAAAAACATGGTTTGAAATTGGCGGATACATTCAGTTTTGCAATGATGCTCAAGACTTACACAAAGACTTATTAAACAAGCTTCGAACTTTTGGTAGCTGTCGCTCTAGCTTAGAAGAAATTGCTATTGATTTAGACCAACAAAAAGTGGTGGCTTTTAGCTTGTTAAAAAGCAGTCCGTATCAAAAACAAGCGAAAGACTTTTTACTTTTTACCTTACACAGCATGGGCATTGGAATTCTTGCCAAGCTACACCAATATCATTTGCTGTGCAATAAGCAATATTCAAGTTCTACATTGGCTTCAAAAACGAAATCAGAAGTTCGCCCCATGTTAAGACCAATCAAACTCATCCCCTATTGGTTTCCACGCATTTTGAAATACCAATACCAAAAAGTGAATCAGCCTTTTAATTTTAAGTTTAACTTGCAAAACGCTAAAAGTAACTAATATCAACCATTTTCATCATGATTCGTCAAACCGCTCTACTCCTATTCATTTTCTTTTTAGCGATTGTTGCTTGTGATTCTATACAAGAAAAAAGTCAAAGTATTATAGAAAAAACAAGCACAAAATCAAAACGCCCAATCAACCCTAATGGGGATAGTGAATTGGCTTTAATGATGCGAGCCTTGTATGAAGAAGCAGATTCAGTGCGCAAGCAAATAGCAGAAGGCAAAAAAGTAAATCTGAGCTTAGACCATAGTCGCATATTAAGTGCACATGCTACAGAACCTGAAAAAGTGGCTACGGCCGAATACAAAGGATTTGCACAACTTTACTTACATCATGTTAAACAATTACAAGGAGCAGAAGGTGAAGAAGCACAAGCTTCATTTAATGCACTTGTTGAAAGTTGCTTAAGCTGCCACAAAGCCCTCTGTCCAGGTCCTGTTGTTCGGATTAAAAAGCTTCAAAAGCCTTACAAACCAACTCAATAAAACAATTTAAATATGCACGGAACTCATAATGCCCTAGAAGACGCTAGAAACGAAAACGTTCAGATTTTTATTAATGGCGACTTTTTCCCTCGTCATGAAGCTAAAATATCAGTCTTTGATAGCGGATATCTGGTTGGCGATGGTGTTTGGGAAGGAATTCGCTTGCACGAAAATAAACTTGTGTTTTGGGAAGACCACATGAACCGTATGTGGCAATCGGCTAAAGTAGTTGGCATTCCGTTAAACTTTAGCAAGGAAAAACTGAAAAGTTGGGTCATGCAAACGGTTGAGAAAAATAATATGCACGATCATGTACATATTCGAATCATGCTCACCAGAGGCATCAAAAAAACACCTTCACAAGATCCCCGATTGACCATTACCGAGCCTAATCTTGTAATTATTGCAGAGCACAAAAAAGCTTCTGAAGAAACCAAAAAGAGAGGCATCAGTCTGTTTACCTCTACCTTCAGAAGAGGGAACCCCGATTATTTGGACCCGCGCTTAAATTGCCATAGCAAATTGCATGAAGTACAAGCCCTTATGCAAGCCATTGAAGCCGGAGCCGATGAAGCACTGATGCTCGATCCGCATGGTTTTGTGGCCACTTGTAATGCCACCAATTTCTTTATGATTAGTCGTGGAGAAGTTTGGACTTCTACCGGACAGTATTGCATGAATGGAATCACCCGTGCGAAGGTGATTGAAGTTTGTCAAGAAAATGACATTCCCTGCCAACAGAAAAACTTCTCCTTGTTTGATGTTTATGGAGCTGACGAAGCCTTTGTTACAGGTTCTTTTGGTGGCCTCACCCCTGTTCATACCATTGATGGGAAAAAGATTGGAAATGGTGACTTTTCTCTTACTCAAAAGCTTTCAAATTTGTATCAACAAAAAATAAAGAATGAACTCCACTAAGCGTATTTGTCTATGGTCGGGGCCAAGAAATATCAGTACGGCCCTCATGTACTCTTTCGGAAATCGAGCGGATACCGCTGTAGTAGACGAACCCTTTTATGGCTATTACTTAGCAAATAGCAAGGCAAGCGATTATCACCCTTCAGCCCAAGAAATCATTCAAAGTATGGAGTGCGATGGGCAGAAAGTGATTGAGCAGCTACTTTCAATGAATAGTCATGATATTTTCTTTATTAAGAATATGCCTCATCATGTGTTTAATCTGCCACTTGAATTTTTAGCAGAAATGGAACACCTTTTACTCATTCGTGAACCTGAAGCTATGGTACGCTCTTTTGCTAAAGTAATTGAACAACCTCAACTGGAAGACTTTGGATATCTTGACCATTTAAAATTAATTGAGGAGTTAAAAAAGCGAGGATTAAACTTTTACCTGCTTGACTCTAAAGAAGTACTAGCCAATCCTGAAAAGCGATTAAGACAATTGTGTTCAGATTTAGAAATACCTTTTAGTAATCAAATGCTGAGTTGGAAAGCAGGACCGAGAAAAGAAGATGGCATTTGGGCAAAACATTGGTACAAAAATGTTCATCAGTCCAATTCATTTCAGAGTCCCGCCAAAAGTCAAAAAGAAACAATTCCTGAATATTTACACCCCTTGGTAAATGAATTAAATCCGCTTTATCAAGCTATTATAGATTCCCAAAAGCCCACTTAATGAAAGACTTTTTAAGAAGTATACAATTGATTCAAGACCTAAGAATTGAATTAGAGATCAGTCAAAATGATTTTGTGAACAAGCTTCGCAATGAAGTAGAAGAAAGTGAATTGGGTTTATTTTCTGATTTTTTTGATGTTTTCTCTTCCAACAAGAAAGAATATAAAGGGATGGTTTCTTATGAATCATTTAGAATAAAGCGCAAGCGGAAATTCTTCGATAACAGAGCTAGCAATGCCACTGCAAGTGGAAGGTTTGAGAATCGAGAAAATCGCTTAATCATACATGCAGAAATCAACGGCTTTCATAATGGCATGATCTTCTTTTACATCATCATCACGGTTTTTTATCTTTTCTTTTTATCCACTTTTATCGGTTTTTCTCAAGCAGACAGCGGATTTAGCTTTTTTGGATTGCCTTTTATTCTCATTCATGCTTTACTCATGTATAGTATTCCTTATTTTGTAATGCGTAGAGCTAGCAAGCGATTAAAACATAATTTAGAAAGAGAATTTTATTACCTCACAAAACAATCTTCATGAATTCAACAAAAGCAATCTTCTTAAGCCTATTCATGCTAAGCCTTTTAGAACTAAAGGCTCAATTTTTAAATTCAGATGGTAGTGTACCCAATCAGGTTCTGCATCATGAAATTGGTTTTGGTTTAGATAACTATTCTAAGGTAGATGGGATAACTGGCGGCAACTACTTGTTTTTAAGCTATTACTATCAATTCAACAATCATTGGGCTTTGGGAAGCAAGTTTGCTTCAGACTTAGCTCCCAATACCTTTGATGATGCCATTTCTCATTTAGGCATGCGATACAGTGGCATGTACAATGAAGAAGACATGGGCTTTAATATGGGAGTTTATTACGTAACCAATTGGAAATATGATCAGGTTGATGCTAGTTTCATTGCGTGGGAAGTAAGCCTTTTTACTTTTCACTCTGATGATAATATGGAGATTGACTTTTTGCCCATTTCACTGATGTATGCCACTCATGCGCAAGAAATTGCTTGGAATTACAAATTTGTAGGGATAAAGATCAATTTTTAAATCAATACCATGACCGCACCGAATAATAACTATATCCAAATAAATAGAACAAGTTGGGACAATAAAGTCGACATTCATCTTGCCTCTGATTTCTATGCCATGGATGACTTTCTAATAGGCAAAACTTCATTAAAGGAAATTGAGCTAGCCCTTTTAGGAAATATTAATCAACAGAAGCTATTACACTTACAATGTCATTTTGGTCAAGATAGCATTTCTCTAAGCCGAATGGGTGCAGAAGTTCATGGGGTTGATTTTTCCGAAAAAGCTATTTTGAAAGCTCAAGAACTAGCGAAAAAGTTAAATAGCTCTGCCACTTTTAGCTGTTGTAATATCTATGATTTAGCAAGAGAGTTAAACGATGTTTACGATATTGTATTCACTTCTTACGGCACTGTTATTTGGCTGAGAGATTTGAAAAAATGGGCGAAAACAATACATCACTTTTTAATTCCCGGAGGACGATTTATTATGGTTGATTTTCATCCATTTGTTTGGATGTATGATGAGCATTTTAAGGACATTATCTATCCATACTTTTCTGAGGAGGCTATTGAAGAAATTGAAAGTGGCAGCTATGCTGAACCAACTGCTAAGGTTCAAAACAAGACCATTACTTGGAATCATGGTTTAGCTGAAATTATACAAAGCTTGCTAGAAACAAGACTTGTATTGAAAGATTTTCAAGAATATTTATATGCGCCATATCCTTTTGTAAAAGGATGTGAAGAATTTGAAAAAGGGAAATATCGAATCAAGCAATTTAAAGACCAAGTACCATTGGTTTATTCACTTTGTTTTGAAAAGCCACTATAATTTGTGGTTCTGCTATTATTTATACAGCCTAGTAACAAAAATTTGACTCTAATTATGTTCTAAGCGAAAAAAATGAAAAAACGCATTGGTATTACTTTAGGCTTATTTTTTATTTCCGCTGCCATTCTGATTTTTAGACCAGTTCCTATAGTAGCTGAAGAAGAAGCGATTGTTGTAGAAGGTGAGGTTTCTGCCATTTATGAAAGTGGTGTAAAAGACATTAGCATTCTTCTTAAAAATAACTCCACCTTATTTTACTTGAACCGAGGTCTTGAACTTGGGCTAGATATTCAAGAGTTAAGAGAAAAATTACTCCATCAAAAAGTCACCATAAAGTACCCAGAGTACTGGACTCCTTTAGATTGGAACAACCGAATCAGACATCTTTCAAAACTGGAATGGAAAGAAGGAGTCATTTTTAATGAGTTAAAATAAGGTCTCATTTTTAGTAAATAATTAATCCATCAACTCAAATACAATTTCTTTCACCGTACCTTCTGAAGCTACTTCAAAAGCTACTACCTCCCCGATTATGTTCCGTTTGAACGTATACTTTGTTCGTTGATTTGCTCCAAAAGTATCAACTGCACCTTCTTTTATCTCGATTTCTTCTTGGTTAGGATAACTTAAGTAGAGCTTATCATTTTTATGGCTGATTAAATAAGTTACATCAAGTTCTTGTGAATAGTAATTGCCGGCATATTCTGCTAAATTTTGGTTTGGCTGAGTAGTTAATTGAATGCGTTCAAAATAGAAAATTGCTCCTCCAAAATCTACCAGTAAATCAGCATCTTGGTTAACTTCTTTAGAAAAAGTATAAACAACTGATGGATTATCTATTCTGCTCAAAGACCGTGCATTTTGCGATACTAAGGCTGTTGCTTCTTGGCCAAAACTACTTTGCGCTTTTAAGGTATCCTTTTCCATAAAAATGTTCATCCTTAAATCGCTATTCAATTCTTGATAGGTTCCTGTAAAACGCTTTAACTCTAAGTTTGAATGTTTGAACGAGCTTATTCGTTGATTCTCCTTAAGGTTTCCTTCTAAAAACAAGTCTAAGACTTCATACGATAAGTTTACCGCATTCAAATGCTCTGCATTGGTGAAAGTAATAATGGCTAATTGTTTATCAGGAATGCAGATAAATTGCGAACGCATCCCTAAACCTCTGCCACTATGGTTATAAGTCGTAACCCCCTTGTAAGGAGAAACAAACATACCTCTAGCATGCTTCATTTGAGTTCCATTGTTTAGTGTATCTAAGTCTGTAATAAACTCCTTTAAGAAGGAAAATGGATGCTTCGGATCTAAAAATACTTGAGACCATTTTGCTAAATCTTGAATTGTACTTCCCACTCCACCTGCACCAATACAATGAGTTAAGGATTTTGGTTGCTTAAACTTTTCCCATTGTCTGTAATATGAATAAGCTCTATTTTCTATGACATCTTCTAAATCCTTGCTAAAAAAAGTCCGATCCATTGTCAAGGGTTTAAAAATTTCTTGTTCCGCAAATTCAACAATTGAAAGTCCTGAAACTCGCTCTACGATTAATGCCAACAATACATAATTGGTATTGGTATATAACATTTTTTCTCCGGGGGTGTTGTTAAGCCCTTTTTGTTTAAAGCTTAGTTCTTGAATCATTTTATTGGTATATCCTCTATGTTTGTAATCGAATCCACTTAAGTTTAACAAGACATTATGGTTGCGTAAGCCACTAGTATGATTTAGTAAATGTCGAATTTGTATTGACTCTTGAAAGTGGCTCAACTCTGGGATGTATTTACTCACTTCATCATCAATAGAAAGTTTGTTTTGTTTTGCCAAGATGCCAATACAGGCTGAAGTAAATTGCTTGCTTACAGAAGCTAGTGGAATAATTGTTGAATCATTAAACGGAAGTTTATATTCTAAATTCATAAGTCCCCTACTAGCTTGAAAAATAAGTTCCCCATTTTGAACCACACCTACTGTTAAACCGGGCTCCAGCTTAGAAGGTGCGTAATGATCTAGGATTTGCTCGATGGCTTTTTCAAACTTGGGTTGTGCAAATGAAAATGAGCTAATTAAATAGCAAATGGCAGATAAATAGAGTTTTATTTTCATGGGTTTAAGGTTTTACTTTAAAGGGTATTTTCAATGGGTGCATAGGCTTAAATCGCTTCTTGCTGACAGCCAAAAATGAGCACAAGCAATTCCATCATGCCCCAATAAAGGACTTGTAAATTCAAATTTCTCATCATTCTAATTATTTGCCTTTGTAGGCTTTTCAATTTGGATTATTGTATCGCCATCTCAGCTATCGCTCTTGCATGGTCGGCCATTTTATAAGAAGCCCAAATGGTTACCACGCCTGCCATGATTAACATGGATTTCGCCAAGGCAAAAATTTTGTTTTCACTGGTCTTATAATTTCTGAATGTATACAAAGGAAGAAAGACAAAAATTAAGCTAAACAATCCGGTGTAATAAAGCATGAAAAAGCCTGGCCAATGCATAAATTTAAACAATGTGGCTACGCTTAATAGAATACCTGCTGCATAACCACTAATTGTAGCGCCTTTTTGAATCCAATTGCTCTGATTTTTTAAGTCGAAATACATCATGGAAGGAAATACAACTAAGGCGGCTAGCGTAAAACCTAAAGCAACCATAAAACCCGCCCCAAGGTAATGGTTAATCTTAAAAACAATTCCTAAAATAACTGAGAGTGCAGTAACAATGGCAACAATGCCAACAACTTTTTTCATTTTGTTTAATTTTAAAGTTAATAAATGGAAAGTGGCCTCTTGGATTTCCGAAAGTTTTGAGAGACCAAATTCTTGAGTGGACGTGGAGAGGGATTCGTCAAATTCCAACCCATTGTCCATTTTTTGTTCTACCATACAGCAAATATGATCTAGAACATCTACTTGAAGAGATTCATAGCTTAGTCCGTGACTAATCAATAAATCATAAATTGAATCGACCTGTTTCTGATTAAGTTGTGCCATATCCTGGCTGAAGATTAGGTTCAAAAATATGCTTCATCGTAGCCATAAAATCTACGAACTCTTCAATTAATTCTTTTGTTTTTTCTTTACCGCTTGGAGTAAGCGCATAATACTTTCTGACACGTTTTCCTATATTTTCCTTTTCGGTAAATACCACTCCTTCCGCTTCCAATTTATGAAGCAAAGGATATAAAGCCCCTTCGGTAATTTTTATTTTATCTGCTGTCATTTCTTTAACAGCCTGTGTTATCTCATAGCCATACATGCGGTTGTTTTCTTGCAACAACTTTAAAATAATGGGCTTAAGCGTTCCTTTAATAATTTCTTTTGAATACATAAGGCAAATATACATACAATTCTTATACATAAATTTCTTATGTATATATTTTTTAAAACTTTTTTTATCTTAGGGAGATGAAAAAGGTATTCCCCATTGTTATTATAATCGGTGTCATTAGCGCCTTTCTAGGAATTATACAAATTGCACGTGGTGATGAAATTGAAAGTGCATACTATGCTCTTTTTATTGGTTTTACACTAATTGGAACTGCGCTGATAGAAAGAAAACGAAGCAATAAGAAGTAATTAGCTTGTCAATCAAGTGCTGCAATTTTGCTTTTTTGGCTAATCTTGCTTTCGCATATAGGATTTTACATGGAAAAGTTTAGCTACCAAGATATAGAAGATTATTATGACCAAACGGAAGTACATTACCGTACTTGGTGGAAACTAGAGAAGTCTCTTGGCCTTCACTATGGAGTTTGGGATAAAGACACCAAGACAACCGCCGACGCCATTATCAACTTGAATAAAGTATTAATGGAATTGGGTGAAATCAAAGAAAATATGCATGTGTTAGATGCCGGCTGTGGTGTTGGTGGCTCTAGTTTATTTTTAGCTGATCAACTTAATTGCATTACAAAAGGGGTAACTTTAAGTGAAAAGCAAGTACAATCTGCAAGTAAGAATGCCAAATCGAGAGGATTAGAGAATCAATGTCAGTTTTTAAAATGCAGCTATACAGAAACCCCTTTTGAAGATGAGAGTTTTGACATCAGCTGGGCCATTGAAAGTTTAGGTTCGGCTCAAAACAAAGGTGACTTTTTCAAGGAAATGAAGCGGATTTTAAAACCAGGTGGACGAATATTAATTGCGGATACCTTAAAGCCAAAACCGGCAGACATTTCAAACAACAGATATATGAAAATGATGTTGAACGGCTGGGCGATTAGCGATATCCTTTCCATTGAAGAGTTGAAAGACTTAGCTGCAGAGTATGGTTTTAAAACGAAAGTAGAATATGATGCCAGCCCACAAATTAAAAAGTCGGTAGACCAAATTTACAGGGCTTACCTCATTGGACGTTTTGGTTCACGCATTTACAATTTCTTCAATGACACCAGTCGTTTTGCCAAAATACATTACAAAACTGGCTTAGCTCAAAAGAAAACCTTTGACAAAGGTGAATGGAAATACATGCTGATGGTTTTTGAAAAGGCTTAATCCCAATTCAATTGGAAAAACAGCAGGAATTTGATGTAATTATTGTTGGAGCTGGACCAGCTGGTTGCGCTGCGGCTTACCAATTAGCCAAACAAAATTTACAAATTGCCCTTTTAGAAAAAGGAACTTTTCCGCGAGATAAAATCTGCGGTGATGCCTTAAGCCCTGATGTGATGAATCAATTTCAGCTGATGGACGAATCATTGGCGAATGACTTTCGTCAATTGGTAACTAAAAAAAGAGCTTATAGCATTCACTTTTTTGCTCCCAATCACGAACGTTTGGATGTGCACTACAAAAATCCAAAATTGCATGCTTACGTTTCCAAGCGCATGGACTTTGACAATTTCTTAGTTGAAGAAGTTCGAAAAAAATCCAATGTTCACTTTTTTGAAAACATCGCCGTAAAAAAAGTAAGCTGCAGCGAAAAGGAAGCAAGTATAGAAACGACACAAGGCCATTTTAAGGCAGCCATTGTTTTAGGAGCCGATGGGGCCCATTCTGTGGTGAAAAGTCAACTGATTGGTCAAAAAATTAACAAGAAACACTACAGTGCAGGACTCCGACAATACTATAAAAACCTAACTCCTTTAGAAGAAAAAGCAGGCATTGAACTACACTTTTATCAAGAAGCATTACCTGGTTACCTTTGGATATTTCCGCTACCCGACAATCAAGCTAATGTGGGCATTGGTATGCTATCTGAAGCGGTGAGCAAACAAGAAGTCAACTTAAAGGACTTAATGGACGAATTGCTGCGCACCCACCCCAAATTAAAAGAGCGATTCAAAGAAGCTATACCCATGGAAAAACCGAAAGGATTTGGTTTGCCGCTTGGTTCTAAAAAGGTAGCTTGCTCAGGCAATCGTTTTTTGTTGTTGGGTGATGCGGCTAGTTTAATCGATCCTTTTACCGGCGAAGGAATAGGCAATGCCATTCGTTCGGGAAGAGTGGCTGCCGAGCATTTGGAAAAAGCCTTTCAGCAGAAGCGTTTTGATGCTTCTTTCAACCAAGCCTATGACAAGGAAATTTACCGAAGAATGTGGTCAGAACTTCGGCTGAGTCGCTTTATGCAAAAGATGTTACGCTACCCCAAACTGTTTAATTTCATTGTAAAAAAAGCCAACCGCAACGAATCTTTACGCACTTTAATTACTGCCTCATTAGAAGATGTTGATTTGCGTCAACAGTTCAAAAAGCCTTCTTTTTACTTCAAATTACTATTTCAATAATTAGCGTATTCATAACCGCTATTGTAGGCTCTTTTCCGCTCATTGAGTAAGCGAAATGAAGCTGCACATTTTTTCGTATTTCTGTAGTTTAAATTTCAAGCCATGATAAAAAAACGCCTTCCCCTATTCCTTGCTGCTAGTATGGGAATTTTTATGCTTGCTTGCGAACCGCAAGCCCAAAAGTCTGAAAACGAAAAACAAGAAATGACAGAAAACAACTTTGACAACCCTCTTTTAAAAGAGTGGGAAGGTCCATATGGTGGAGTTCCTGCCTTCGACCAAATGAATTTGGAAGACTTAAAACCCGCTATGATTAAAGGCATGGAATTGCATTTGGCAGAAATTGACCAAATTGCCAATCAGGAAGAAACGCCCACTTTTGAAAACACCATAGAAGCCATGGAGGCTGCTGGCAAACCCATAGAGCGTGCCTTTAATTATTACGGCATTTGGAGTAGCAATATGTCGAGTCCAGAGTTTCGAGAAATTCAGCAAGAGCTTTCGCCCAAGTTCTCAGAATACCGTTCTAAAATCACCCAAAACGAAAAGCTTTTTCAACGTATTAAAGCTTTGTATGATGAATCGCAAGTGCACCCATTAGAGGCCGATCAACAAAGAGTGCTTGAATTAACCTACAAGCAATTTGAAATGAACGGCGCTAATTTAGATGCAGAAAAGAAAAAACGATATGCCGAAATCAACAAAGAACTTTCTGAATTGTACACCCAGTTTTCAAATAATGTGCTGCATGATGAAGAAAACTACGTTACATTTATCAGCAAAGATCAATTGGGAGGTTTACCCGAAGATTTTATAAAATCTGCTGCAAACATAGCTGCCGAAAAAGGAAAGCCTGAAATGTACGCCATTGTAAATACGCGTTCTTCTATGGATCCTTTTTTAACCTATTCCACCGAAAGGGAATTGCGCAAAAAAGTATGGACCAATTATTATTCGAGAGGCGACAATAATGATGAATACGACAATAAAGAAATTATCGCAAAAATTCTGAAGTTAAGAAGAGAGCGAGTAGCATTAATGGGCTATGCCAACTATGCCGAATGGCGCTTGCAAGACCGCATGGCTAAAACACCAGAAAATGCGCTAAACCTTATGGAAGCTGTTTGGCCTGCTGCCATTGCAAGAGTAGCCGAAGAAGTGGCCGATATGCAAGCTTTGGCTGATGAAAAGGGAGACCAAATTGACATTAAAGCTTGGGATTATCGCTATTATGCCGAAAAAGTTAGAAAAGCTAAATACGACCTTAATTCTGATGAAGTAAAGCAATACTTGCAATTGGATAAACTTAGAGAAGCCATGTTTTATGTGGCTGAGCAATTGTTTAACTATGAGTTTACCCCTGTGGAAGAAGGAAAAGTTCCTGTTTTTCATGCCGATGTAAAAGTGTGGGAAGTAAACGACAAATCAAGTGGTAGAAATGTAGGATTGTGGTATTTGGACCCCTATGCTAGACAAGGGAAACGCTCTGGTGCTTGGGCCACCACTTACCGAAGCTACACCACTTTTGAAGGAGAAACCAATGTGTTGGCCTCAAACAATTCCAATTTTGTAAAACCTGCCGAAGGAGAGGCATTGCTTATTTCTTGGGATGATGCAACCACCTTTTTCCACGAATTTGGCCATGCTTTGCATTTCTTTTCTGCCAATGTAAAGTACCCTACTTTAAACGGTGGAGTGCGCGATTACACCGAATTTCAATCTCAGTTGTTAGAGCGTTGGTTGTCTACCGATTCGGTAATCAACAAATTTTTGGTGCACAACAAAACAGGTGAAGCCATGCCAAAAGAACTGGTTGCAAAAATCAAAAAGGCTTCTACTTTCAATCAAGGATTTGCCACGACAGAATATTTGGCTTCAGCCTTAATGGATATGAAATTACATTTGGCTGATCCGGAAAAGCTAGACATGGCCACCTTTGAAAAAGAGACCTTAGCGGCCATGAATATGCCAGAAGAACTTCCGATGCGTCATCGTACTCCTCATTTTGGACATGTATTTTCTGGAGAAGGATATGCTACGGCATACTACGGTTATATGTGGGCCGATGTATTAACTGCTGATGCTGCCGAAGCCTTTGCTGAAGCGCCAGGCGGCTTTTATGATAAAGATTTAGCGGCAAAACTGAGAAAGTACCTTTTTGCGCCGCGCAATGCCATAGATCCTTCTGAAGCTTATCGTAAATTTAGAGGTAGAGATGCTCAGATAGAAGCCTTGATGCGCGATCGTGGTTTTCCAGTTGAATAGAAAAAATGCTAGGCATTGAGCAATTAAGTTTCTGGGAAAAAAGAAACTATACCGAAGGAATTGACTTTTTAGTCATAGGGGCTGGAATTGTTGGAATTTCAGCCGCTTTGGCTATCAAAGAAACTCGGCCTAAAGCCAAGGTTTTAATTCTAGAAAGAGGATATCTTCCAACAGGAGCATCTACTAAAAATGCAGGATTTGCCTGTATTGGAAGTCCTTCAGAAATACTGAACGACCTTAAACACCAAAGCGAAAATGAAGTATTTGAAACGGTAGAAAAACGCTATCGCGGTTTGCAGCTTTTGCGTGAAGAAGTGGGTGACCAAAACTTGGGCTATCAGTCCTTGGGGGCTTATGAAATTTTTGAAGAAAGCCAAAAGGACTTGTTTGAAAATTGTCGTGAACAACTGGATTACTTGAACCAACAACTTCGTGGGATTTGCCAATTGGAACAAACTTTTAGCTTAGCTCCTAGTTATTGTCAGCAAGCTGGATTTAAGGGATTTACTCATGCCATTTCTCATGCCGCTGAAGGTCAGTTGGAGACCGACAAAATGATGCAAGCCTTAAAACAAAAAGCCGAGGCGGCAGGCGTGCTCTTTTTGTATGGTGTAGAAGTAAAAGCAATTGGCAGGCAAGTGTTAGAAACACCATTTGGCGAATTAAAATTCGACAAGGCCGTTTTGTGTACTAATGGATTAGCACAAAGGTTTTTACCAGAAGAAGTAAAACCAGCAAGGGCGCAAGTGTTGGTTAGCTCTCCCCTACCCAAGCTTAAATTTCAAGGCATTCATCATTTTGATGAGGGCTATTATTATTTCCGAAACATCGGCAATCGGGTACTTTTTGGAGGCGGTAGAAATTTAGATTTTAAAAGCGAAGAGAGCACTGAAATAGAAACAACAACACTCATTCAAAATGAATTAATTCGTTTGTTGAAAGAGAAACTACTTCCCGAAGAGGATTTTAGCATTGACTACCAGTGGGCAGGCATTATGGGTGTAGGCAACAGCAAACAAGCAATGGTAAAAAAATTACGAGCGGATTTGTATTGTGCAGTTCGTTTGGGAGGAATGGGAGTTGCCATTGGCTGTCTTTTGGGTGAAGAAGTAGCCGAATTGATGTTGCGATAAAGTCCATTTTTTTTATGGTCTAATCTTTCCTTCTGGCTTACCTTTGGGCTTCTAAATTTCAGCCATGAACCAAAGCACTTTAATCAAACAAGCCACTTTAGTAAACGAGGGCAAAACATTTGTAGCCGACCTTTTGATAGAAGGAGAAAAAATCGCAAAAATTGCCGATCATATTGACCAAAAGGCCGATCGGATTATTGAGGCAAAAGGCAAATTGTTGTTGCCAGGTATTATTGATGGTCAGGTGCATTTTCGGGAGCCGGGTTTTACTCACAAAGCTGATATGAATAGTGAAAGCAAAGCGGCTTTGGCCGGTGGAGTGACTTCTTTTATAGATATGCCAAACACCAATCCCAATGTGTTAAGCATGGATATTTTAGAGGAAAAATACCGCATTGCTGCCACCAAATCTTTAGCGAACTATGGTTTCTTTTTAGGGGTTAATGAAAGCAATATGGACGAGGTATTGAAATTGGATACTTCAGGCCTTTTAGCCGTATCAGATGATGGCTTGTATTTTAGTGATCGGGGCAATATTTTGGCCGACAAGCCTGAAATGCTAGAAAAACTTTTAGCCAATTGCGAGGCCATTGTAGCCATTCATTCTGAGCAAGAAAGTGAAGTGGTGAAAAACGAAGAAATCTACCGTGAGAAATACGGAGAAGATGTTCCAGTAAAGTATCATCCGATCATTAGAAGTGAAAAAGCCTGCTACGAAGCCACCAAAAATGCGGTTGCTCTTGCCAAAAAGCACAATGCCAGATTGCACATTTTGCATTTAACAACAGCAGCGGAAACGGAGTTTTTTAGAAACGACATTCCTCTGAAAGAGAAGAAAATTACCACGGAAGTTTCGGTGCACCATTTGTGGTTTACCGATGTGGATTATGAGCGTTTAGGCAAGCGTATAAAATGGAATCCGGCGATTAAAACGCAGAAAGATAAAGAGGGCTTGTTGGCTGCTCTACTTGACGACCGCATTGATTTAATTACCACAGACCATGCGCCACATGCGTGGGAAGAAAAAGACAAGCCCTATTTTGAGTCTATGTCGGGTGCACCTTTGGTGCAACACAGCTTAAATTGCCTATTGGAGTTTTACCGAGAAGGAAAAATTAGCTTGGAGAAAATGGTGGAAAAAATGTGTCATAACCCCGCCATATTATACGGGATTAAGGAGCGAGGCTTTTTAAAAGAAGGATATCAAGCAGACTTGTGTTTAGTAGACCTTGATGAAAAATGGACGGTAGCTCCTGAAAACATCTTGTACAAATGTGCTTGGTCACCTTTAGAGGGTACTACTTTTCATAGTAAAGTGAGCCACACTTTTGTAAACGGACATTTGGCTTATGCCGAAGGAACTTTCGACGAAAGTAAAAAAGGGCAGGCTTTGGAGAAATCGATGAGCTGAGAGCATAAAGCTTAAAGCAACGAGCTTAAGAGCATAAAGCTTAAAACAACGAGCTTAAGAGCATAAAGCTTAAAGCAACGAGCTTAAGAGCATACAGCTTAAAGCAACGAGCTTAACGATTAATTGGAGGGGGTCATGTAGGATTCTTGCCATGCTACAATGAGGTATTTCTTTTTGCCTGTAGCTTCTTCTTTTAATTTTAAGATTCCAAAATCATAAGAGAATAAATAGACATCGCCTTTTTTGTTTTTCCAGTAATGGGTAAAATACTTAGGGTTAAAGCCTTCTTGGTGTAAAACTGATTGACGAATACTGGTCATGCCGGTTTGGTTGTACTTTTTTAAAACTTTACGGTTTATTTTAAGTTGGCGATCTATGGCTATAAAAGTCTTTTCTAACTCTTTTCGATGTTCATATTGGTGAGCCGATTTGCAGTTTGGGGAACAATATACTTTATCATCGCGGCCTTTTATGGGTGCTTCGCAAACTGGGCACAATCTTTTTGGTGGTTTTACTTTTTCCATTTCCGTATATTATACGACTAATATACTTTTAATTGTACTTCTTTCCATTAATTATGCATTTATGCATCAGCACATTAGTTTAAAACATTTAGTTATAGATGGGAAGAAGCAAATCGGTTTACAATACAAGCCGAGTAAACTCATCAGCAAGCTATTGAATGGCCTTAAAGGTGTGAAATACAGTGAAGAATTTGGGCTTGCTTATTTGGCGAATAACCGTCAGAATTTCAACTTAATTGTAGAAACTTTTAGAGGTTTGGTGTGGCTGGATATGAAGTATTTTTTGGGAAATGCCAAGGGGCAGCAAGAGGAAATACAGTGTATGCGTGACTTACGAAACCGCGAATTACCTAAGAATTGGCGCTCTTGCCCAAAGGCTTATATCGAAAAATTGGAATTAAAACACTATTCAATTCGCACTGGTCAAGTGTATGTTCATGCGTTTGAGCACTTTATTAATCATTATAAAGAATTGGCCTTATGGGCCATTGGAGAGGAAGAAATTAGGTCCTATTTAATGCAATTGCTGCATGAGGGATATTCGGATAGCACGATTAACCAACATATTAATGCCATTAAATTTTATTATGAGGTGGTTGAAGGTATGCCGAATCGGTTTTATTCAATTGAACGACCTAAAGCCAAGCAAAAATTGCCAGATGTATTGTCAGCAGAAGAAATACAGCAGATGATTGATTTGACGCGAAATTTGAAACACAAGACCATTATTTCATTGCTATATGGTGCTGGCTTACGCAGAAGCGAATTGATTCAGCTTCAGATAAGTCATATTGATAGTAAGCGAATGGTTTTGCAGATTAAGAATGCAAAGGGTGGTAAGGATCGTATTGTGATGTTGAGCAAGCAGTTATTATTATTAATGCGAGATTATTACAAGGCCTACAAGCCTAAACACTTTTTAATTGAAGGACAATTTGGAAAAAATTACACAGGGTCTAGTATAGTGCGTGTAGTACAAATGGCAGCAAAGCGGGCCAAGATAAACCGAAAGGTAGTGCCACATACTTTGCGTCATAGTTTTGCGACCCATTTATTGGAAGCGGGCACTGATTTACGAAGTATACAGATATTGATGGGTCACAACAGCACGAAAACCACTGAAATATATACCCATGTGGCAACTAGTCGATTACAAAAAGTAATTAGTCCATTTGAATCATTAAATTTGGGTTCATGACAAAAGGCATATATGTTGCACTAGTGCAACATATTTACTTGTTAGCATAAATTACTAAACTATGGACATAGACGATTATTTAAACAATCCTGATAGACAAAAAATTTATATAAAAGAGAGTGTTGCTTTACTCCGTACTCTAGAAAAGTCTGTTCAAAATCAAAACTTATTAGTAAGCATATTAAAAAGACAATTAGAAATAGAAGAAACGTTAAAAGGAAAAGTAGAATCCGACTTTGACGAATCAGTTCGTGAAAAACTAAACCTTTGCTTGACTGACGTTTTCGAGAGGTCTGACAAGGAGTACATGAAGCTAGTCTCGAAATTAATTGACGGTCATTAGATTTTATTTCGTCTTTTAAAATTTCTCCCATAAATAAAAACTTATGCTAACAAAACCTATAAAATATAGCCTCTGCAAGCGGATTAATAATATGTGTTTAACTTTCTTCATAAACTCAAACTTCTCTGCTCACGGCTACATTTCATAGCCGGGTCGTTGTAAGTAATTGCAGGGCGCCTCTTTCTAATTTTTACAAAAAGCTTTTTTGACCGATAATTTTCAATCTGTGGACAAGTTCTGATAGACGGTGCAG